>Ga0180436_10000465_pt1 | contig 42086 bp, 49 predicted proteins | sample SS_ome_2_FD_132434 | JGI IMG/M metagenome (GOLD analysis project Ga0180436, IMG submission 132434) | Hypersaline lake sediment archaeal communities from the Salton Sea, California, USA - SS_3_S_2 metaG | ecosystem: Environmental > Aquatic > Non-marine Saline and Alkaline > Hypersaline >...
GCTCGATCTTGCCGTTCGGGTCATATCGGGTGAGTCGCCAGCCATCCCAATGAGCACTCCAGACAAACCCCTCACTATCAACAGTTAAACCATCAGGGACACCATCCTCAACGGGCACCTTCACAAAATCCCGCCGGTTGCTGATCGATCCCTTATCAAGATCAAAATCATAAGCATAGATCACCCGCCGGGGAGAATCCGTATAATACATGATCTTATGGTCTGGACTCCAGCCAATGCCATTGGAGATCCGAATCCCGGTTTCCATTTTGTGGATCGATCTATCCACGTCAAGTTTATACAAAGAGCTTTGGTCGTCTTCTCCCAACGTGCCAGCCCAGAATCGTCCCCCAGGGCCTACTTTGCCGTCGTTAAAGCGAGCATTTGATCGTCCAGCTTCGGGATTATCAATGATCTCAATTTCAGAAGTTTCCTGCTCCCATAAAGCCAATCCATCCCTTAGCCCCAAAACCAGACCTCCTGACGCCCGGAAAGCCAAGCATCCAATAGGCTGTCCAACTGGGACAGTATCTCCTTTACCTGTTTTTGGGGAGTAGCGATGGAAACATTCCCCCTCAATATCCACCCAATACAGCAATTCCTCTGCTTGACGCCAGAGAGGGCATTCTCCCAATTTGTTCTTGATAGTCAGAAAATGATCTACTTGCGTCATTCTTGCTCCTCTTAATTTAAATAGTAACATAATTGAGAAATTGAAGAGGTTCGATCGGGATAGTTATTTATGGCGAGTTGGATCTGCTGCAGGGTAGTACAGTTCTGGAGTTTCCTGATCCAGCTGCTCTCTTAAGACCAAAATCTCCTGGCTGATCTGCCGGCTTAAATCATATACCCGGTCAAAATCAGCTTCGGTCCATTTTCCGTTATCCATCAGGATCCAGCCTTCACGAAAACAAGCTTCGATTTCCCCCAACAGCGTGCTCAGATTTCGGCTTTTCACAGGTAAGGACAAAGATTGAATTCTCTGTCCTTCAAATTTGCGGAAATAATCAGTCGTCGTGTCAACATCAAAGATCAAGTCAGATCTCGAGACAGTGCCCGCAAAGTCGCCAAAAATCAGCACCCTGCTCAACACATAACCTTCGATCCAATCTAGGACTTTTTTATTTATCATAGCAATTGATTAGTAGCAATATCTGTACCAATTTGATACGAATTCCCAGGACATTTTCTTACTTGAAAAATTTTCCAAGCTCGGATTATACCCTATACGCTCTTGAGATATTCAGGGATTATCAGGGATGGCGCAGCACCCTCACCGGCGGCCGATACAACCTGCTTCGTGCTTGAACATCTCCAGCACGCTCTTCTACCTATCGACGAGCCTTGTTACTCGAGCCTTACTTAGATAACTGTAGATTGAAATCAGGTATGATTCTCGGGGACAGATCCAATATTCCGTAAGCAATACTTGTCATCCATTTGATGGGTAGCGGGTATGGGCTCATTCGTTTTTTAAACCCAACCTAACTGATACCCAACGGGGATAAGGATTATTTACCCTGGGATCATTATGTAATAAATTATCCTTGTTGATGTTACACTTTGAATTACTATTATCAATATCGGGTATTTTATGCAGAGTCCATCTCCAAGAAATAACAAGATACGGAATTATTCGCTTTTAGTGGGCACCTTTTTTTTCCTGACCTCATGCAGCAATCTCCCCGCAACCTTTTAGGCCCATCTTCTCCGGAAATGACCGATTAATTTTGAGAGAGTCAAACCTGAGGGATATTATGACCGAATATAACTACAATCCATCCCCAAAAACAGCCACCTTCATTTTCAGCTTGATATTGATCCTCTCCAGCCTGCTGGCTGGATGTGGACCTTCAGCACAGTCGCTACAAGCAGTGGATTATTTGCCGCCGCCCGGTGATGATTTGAATGGTTCAACTCCCGAAGAGCAGGGGTTGGACCCCAAACTTGTGGCAGAACTTTATCACAAGGCATCAGAGCTGGAAACGCTCTATGGCCTGCTGGTCATAAAGAATGGCTACCTGGTTGCTGAGGGGTATTTCAATGGAGGGTCAGTCGAGCAGAAGGCCTTTATGGCATCCGCCACCAAGAGCATTACCTCAGCTTTGGTCGGCATTGCCCTGGACCAGGGCTGTCTAGAAAGCCTGGACCAGAAGATGCTCGATTTCTTCCCGGAATACGCAGATCAAATCGATGATCCCAGGAAAGAGCAGATCACGATCCGTGATTTATTGATGATGCGCTCAGGATTTGTATGGGAGGAACGCACGCAGTATATGGAAGCCTTCTTTTCTTCTGGCGGCTACTGGCTGCCTTTTATTGTTGATTTTCCCCTGACGAGCGACCCCGGTACCGAATTTGGATACAGCAACCTCTCATCACATACTCTGGGAGTTATCGTTTCGCGAGCATGTGAAACTGATCTTTATTCTTTTGCCCAGGAGTATCTATTCTCTCCCATTAATGCAGCGGTAGGTGAGTGGAGCCAGGATGCGGACGATAATTATTATGGCGCCCATGCAATCCAGCTTTCAGCCCGTGATCGAGCCAAATTCGGGCTGCTATATCTCAATGGTGGTGAATTTGAAGGCGATCAGGTAATATCAGCCGAATGGATCAATGATTCACTTCAAAATTACTCCGAAAGGATCAATCTCTCTGGCTGGATACCAGGCTTGAGCAGCAGGGTTGGTTTTTATCGCAATATCGGGTATGGCTATCAATGGTGGTCAGCCAAAGCAGGAAAACACCACTTTTATTATGCAGCTGGACATGGGGGAAATCAGATTATCTTGTTAGATGAACTTGATATGGTGATCGTGACATCGGCAGATCGCTTATTCGGTAATTTTGGGGCAGATGCCTGGGAGAAAGAAAAAGCGATCATTGATGTTGTTGGTAGGTTTATTCACTCTTTGCCTTGAATGTAATGAGGAATTAAATCAAGGAAGAATAGATCCTAGATTGTCCTTCTACGGTTTTACGTGGTTTTCAGAAAGTAGCAAACTACGGATTCTATGAGATAAAATCCTTCTTTCTGATAAAGTTTGATCGCCCCATGATTCTCACCATTCACAGACAGGATGATCGGCTTGAGTTTTTTTCCAATTAAAAAGTTGATCCCATATCTCAAAAGATTCCGCCCCAGATCCAGGCCGCGATATTCCTCTAGAATTCCAAAAGCCAGGATCTCTCCCGCATCCATATCATCCAGATCCCGCATCATGGAAATAGTACCAACAGGCTCGCCCTCTTTCTTAAGAAGGCATATACCACTTTCTATATGGCCTTGATCCTCAAACCAGGTTTGAATATCCTCCGCCGTGGAGGGAGTATGTCCAGCCAGCTCCTTAAACTCTTCGTTCAGACAGGCCGCAAATTGGCTGATACCCTCCTGATCTGTTGGGTCAAGTGGATGGACAGCAAACCCCTCTGGGAAAACAGGCTCTGCCAGAGCAGGTTCACTTCGCTCGAGGATGAAGGAATAACGTTCAATCTCAAATCCAAGATCTCTTAGATTTCCTGCTGTAACTTTGTTATTTTCCGGGATGAACATAAAAACGTTCTGGAGGTCATCCAGATGGGGGCGAATAGCTTCCAGTAATTTCTTGTATACAGCCGGGTCTCCATTAATGGCATGGAAGATGGAGAACCTCCCCTTGCCAACACTACGGAAACGTTTGGTGCGCATCAGGCTGACTGCGCCAATCACCTGACCAGCGTCTACCAGTAAGTACGATGGGTGTTCTTCCGAGATTTCAAAATCCCGGCCGGGCACATATGAGCTGTCATGTTCCACAGCATATTTGGAGCAATAGTCATACAGCAGCCCCTGATTATCTTTGTCTACGCGGATAATACCTGCCGTCATTTTGGTCTACCTTTTGGATATTTTACAGTCGGGTAAATGATTTTTCTAAATTAGTTTATTGTACAACGTTAATAATAAAAAGTCGCACAATAATCCGCTCACTTTGCCCACTCTTCTATGTGGAAATTCTCTCGCTAATATCATCTTCCAGGTAAGCTTTTTTTTCTACCCCCCATCCATTTGTAACATGGCGCTCTTGCCAGATCCAATATTTTAATCTCCAGAAAGGAGTTTCAGATGAGAATACAAAAACCTGTTTTGGTCCTTCTTCCAGCATTGGCTTTCATCCTGGCTGCCTGCAGTCCAAGGCTGAATACCGGAGTCGCCCCAGATATTGAACCCCCCCAGGAAGAACTGGAATCTACTGCTGCGCCTCTACCGTCAACCACAGAACACGAGGAGGCGGTTTGCGAAGATCCCTTTGACGGATCTATTCCCGCTTTCAGAACTGATGGTTGGAAAACCAACTTCTGCTTGCACAGCATAGATTATGAAGAGATTTTTTCTGGTGGTCCACCCCGCGACGGCATACCACCCATTGACAATCCCCGGTTTGAAAGAGTTGAAACTGCTGATAAGTGGATCGAAGATCTTGAACCGGTCATTCTCCTGGATCATAAGGGTGAGGTCCGGGCTTATCCCCTACAAATCCTGACCTGGCATGAAATCGTTAATGATGAGATTGCCGGCGATCCCATAGCTGTTACGTTTTGTCCGCTTTGTAATACCGCCCTGGTCTTCCGCAGGCCCACTATCAACAGTGAAATTCTAACCTTCGGAACCAGCGGAAACTTGCGATACAGCGATTTAGTGATGTGGGACCGCCAGACCGAGTCCTGGTGGCAGCAGTTCACCGGGGAAGCCATTGTGGGTGATCTGACTGGCACGAAGCTGGAATCTCTTCCAGCAGCGATCATCTCCTGGAATGATGTTAAGTCCAAACACCCGGATGTTCAGGTCCTATCAATTGAGACAGGGTTTCAGCGTAGTTATGGCCGTAATCCCTATGCCGGTTATGACAATATCAACTCTCAACCTTTTGCTTTTGTGGGCGATCTGGATGCCCAACTTCCGGCTATGGCCAGGGTTGTGGGAATCAGCCTGGAAAACGGACAAGGTGGGGCTTTTTCCCTGGATCTCCTGCAGGAAAATCAAGTATTAAATGAAATTGTGGGAGAGCGCCCCGTGGTTCTTTTTTGGAAGTCAGGCACCGCCTCAGCCCTGGACAGCGGTTCAATTGCCAATGGCAGGGATATCGGGACAACCGGTGTTTTTTCAGCCCAGGTCGATGATCAGAATCTGACCTTCACAGGGCTGGAAAATGGCCTGTTCCTTGATCAGGAAACCGGATCTACATGGGATATCTTCGGAGATGCCATCGACGGTCCTTTGGCGGGTAACAGCCTGGACCCCCTTCCTCATCACGACACATTCTGGTTTGCCTGGGCGGCCTTTGTGCCAGGCGGGGAACTCAAAGAATAAAGGACAATTCATGGCCTTCAAGGAAACCCATGTCAGAGGCAGAGAAAAGATCCTCAACCGGATCTTGGGCGTGAATCCCGGTTCAGTTCTAAATTCTCAGGGGTTTCCATCAAAGGGAATCTCTGGGGAATTTTCCCTGGCGCAAGATATTATGGAGGCGCTCAATCAGATCAAATCTCTGGCTATGAATGAGAATGGGAAAATTCATTATCAAAAACTGGTTGGGGATCCACTTTATCAATCCTTCCGTGAGTTAGCTGGGGAACTACAAATTTTCGATATTCAAAAACTTTCTACTCGGGAAGAGAAGCTGGTCTTCTGGATCAACCTTTATAATGCCCTCGTAATCGATGCAGTGATCCAGGAAAAAATAAAGGAGAGCGTTACTGAATCCTGGTTGGGGGTACTATCCTTTTTCCAGAAAGCTGCTTACCAGGTTAACGGGCTGCGATTCAGCCTGACAGATATTGAACACGGAGTGCTGAGGGCCAACCGTGGATTTCCCTATTTTCCTGGACCTCATTTTGCTTCTACTGATCCCAGACTTGAGGTTGTTATTAAATCATTTGATCCCCGGATCCACTTTGTGTTAAACTGCGCTAGCAACTCCTGTCCACCCATCGGTGTCTATGCCCCAGAAAAGATCCAGGATCAACTGGATCTGGCCGCCAGGAATTTCATCAATAGTGACCTGGTCGGCGATCCAGACCTGCAAAAGATTTCCATATCAAAGATCTTCCGCTGGTATCAAAATGATTTTGGAGGTGAACCTGGTATTCTCATGTTCCTTTTGAAATACATCAATGATCAGGACACCAAACGCTGGATATCAGATAACCTCTCTTCTATCCAGATCCAATATCATCCCTATGATTGGGGGTTGAATAAGATCGGCGATTGATCCCAAAAAAATTGGGCAAACCGAGTTGTCTGCATGCTATAATACTTTCACTTCCAGAGGAAGGAATCCATGCAGACACGAACAAACGAAGAATGGCTCAGCGACCTTCGTGGTGAAAACCAGGACCAGGCCATAGGCGATTTAACAAAGGTGTTAAAGAGGGGTTTGATCTATGCCCTCTCCAGCCGAATACAAACCGACCTTGAAGCCCAGGTAGATGATTTTGTGCAGGACGCGGTATTGAGAATTCTGGACAAGATGGACACATTCCGGGGAGAGAGCAAATTCACAACCTGGGCCCAAAAAGTAGCTGTGCGAGTTGCATTTACAGAGATGCGCAGGCAGCGCTGGAAAGATATCTCTATCGAGGATCTAATGCCTGAAGACAGCGGGGATTTTACTCCCCTGGTTCTTTCAGACCCCAGCCCTGATCCAGAACAAAGGACCAGCCAAACATTGATGTTGGAAATGGTCGATGAGATGTTAAAAACAGATCTCACCGAGCGCCAACGTACAGCCTTGATGGCAATCATGCACGGGGGAATGCCCCTCGATGAGGTCGCTCGCCGGATGGACACCAACCGGAATGCCCTCTACAAATTGCTGCATGATGCCAGAAAACAAATGCGCAGTCGGTTGGTGGAAAAAGGTTTAACTCCCCAGGAAGTCATGGAGGTTTTTGAAAGCGGGTAAGAGAATTATTCTTTAACCCGTCAGAAGTTCAGGAGCACAATATGAAATTATCATCAGAAACTATTCGAAAAATGATGGCTTCGGTCAGATCGACCCGGGATGTGGAATTGACCTGCGGCCATTGTTATGACGAGTTGGATCTTTTTATAGAAATGAAATTGAGCGGGAAAAACGCCGAAGAGGCCATGCCCCTGGTCGTGGAGCACCTTGATCGCTGCGCCGCCTGCCGCGAGGAGTACGAGGTACTCTTGCTAGCCCTTGAAGCTATGGTACAGTGATATCATAGATTCTAAGACAAATATTTAACATTTATTAGTTGAGGAAAAGATGACAGAACATAAAGCCGTAAATTGCATCCACTGCGGACGAGACGACAACCAGGTTCCCGTGGTGGTTTTTTATTATAAGAACCAGGAACATCACATCTGCACCGAACATTTTCCTGTTCTGATCCACCGCCCAACTGAATTGGACGGTAAATTGCCAGACATGGACAAGCTCAATCCTGTAGAGCACGACTAGTCCGTTCCCCCTTTTACATACAGGCAGGTCAAGATGAAATTATTGGCTATTGTATCCGGCGAATTCGGCCATCGAAATGTACGTAATATTCAGGCAAATGCGCCCGAAGGATGGTCTATTGAGGTATGGCAAGCGCCCCCGGCGCTACCGCAAATGATCGATTACCCGGAAGACCATATACCAGACTCTTTCCCGGAATCTGATTTGATCCTTTCCTTTGCCGAATTATCTGGTGTTGCTGAATTGCTGCCCGAAATCGCTAAAATGAGTGGGGCGAAGGCAGTCATTGTAGCTGTAAATAATGAAACCTGGCTGCCGATTGGACTGGGCCGCCAACTTCGCGGCTGGCTGAAGGATATCGATGTGGTTTGCGCCACTCCCCGACCGCTGTGTTCATTAACTGAAAGTGACTTTGGTGTAACCCGTCAGGATCGGATCAAATTTGAAAGCCCTGAGATCGCAGAATTCGCCCGATATTTTGGCAAACCCGATCTTAAGATCGTAGTCGATGGTGGAACCAATACCATTCAATCTGCAGACGTGATCCGCGACGCTGTGTGCGGCAATACACGCCACGTAGCCCAACAGCTCATTGGTCTTTCAACCGATGAGGTTTTGGATAAAGCCAGCTTGCTTCACAAACATTTCCCCTGTCTGACTACAATGACCAAGCTGGATGACTTTGATCATGAGACCCTGATGCACGAATCCGGCCATCAACTGACCGAGAATATTAGAGCTCAACTCAGCACAGAATAAAGCACCCAAAAATCATCCCCTCGTTAGACTTAACTAAAAAGAACACCGGCAATTGCCGGTGTTTTTAGATTGCCCCTTTGCTACTCTATTCTCACAGCAGGAATTATATACTCCCGGATCAGCTGCTGCGGCTGGACAAAATCCTTTTCGGCAATATTAGCCGTGATCACAACAACCAGGTCCTGTTCAGGCGCCAGGTAAATGAATTGTCCCTTATAACCATGAGCTGCGTAAAACCCATCTCCATGGATCCACCACAGAAAGCCATAGTATAAGTCCCAGGGTTCCAGTGGGTCTGGCACCTGGTAATAACTGAGTCTTGATAACTCCACCCAATCCGGCGGCAGGATTTGCTTCCCGTCCCATATCCCGTCCTGGAGATACAGGTAACCAAACTTTGCCATGTCACGCGGGGTTAGTTCCAACCCCCAGCTTCCATTAGGATGCCCGTTCAAACTCCGCTGCCATTGGTAATCTTTAATTCCCAAGGGGGTAAAAAGGTATTGATCGGCAAATTCAAGCGTATCCATTTCACAGGCCTGGCTGATCAATGCGGAAAGGACCTGCGGGCCGCCGTTGCTGTAAAACCAGGATTCTCCGGGAGGATAGATCAGCGGCTCGTCCAGAGTGTACTGGACCCAATCGGGAGTGACATACATCTCATCCGGATCATAGGCCAGGCCAGAGGACATTGTTAAGAAATCCTTGATAGTCAGGGATTCCTTTTGATCGTCCATATTCAAGAATCCCCGATCTGGAAAATAGGTCAGAACAGGCTCTCCTATACTCTCTATACAGCCTTGCTGCAAAGCAATGCCCACCAAAGCGGAAATAACGCTCTTAGTGACGGAGTAGGTTTCATGCAAGGTCGATTCTTTATAAACATGAAAATATTTTTCAACGACGATGACTCCCTTGTGGATCACGACAATACCATCAAGACTCAAACCGGATTGATCAATATCTTCGATCATGGCTGCAATCAAAGCTTCGTCCATGCCGACATTTTTCGGCTTTCTTGTTTTCCAGCCGCGAGTAGGCCAGCGTACGTATTCTCCAGGCTGCAAGGTATCACAGCTGCAGCCCAAAAAGACCGTAATCATCAAAATCAGAATTAATGCTCGTTTGATCCAGGGTTTTACGTTCATCAACCACTCCAGGGTATAAAGCCTGCAAAACAAGTATAGGTAACTCAAGCAAGTTGGTCAAGAAGCTGAAGTATAATTTTCAAAGAATAAAAAAAGGCAAACCATGTACAGCCGGTTCCGATTATTCATAGTTATTCCTGCAGTAATGATCCTCCTGGGATTATTTCTTTTTTTCGGAACAGCTGGTGCCTCTCCATCTCCTGAACAGACTTTAAAGACCACGCCTGTCTCTGATCGGCCAGGGCCTGTGCCGACAGTCTATCCACCAGCTCAAGCAGATAACGGAGCCCAGGTTTATTGGGGCATGTGCCAGGATTGCCACGGGGACCTGGGGCAGGGCCTGGACGCCGAATGGCGGTCCACGTTCGCGCCGGCCGCCCAGGATTGCTGGGAGTCCGGCTGCCACGGGGAAGACGCTCCGGATAACAGCTTCATCTTGCCGGAAGCCGGCGCGCCCGCCCTGGCTGGGCCAGGGGCCCTGCCTCAGTTCTCCACCGCATTCGAACTAGGAACCTATATCCACGAGAGCATGCCCTTCTCTCCTACAGGTTCTCTCTCTGAAGACCAGGCCTGGGAGCTGACAGCCTATATTCTCCACCTAAATAATAAGAGCAATCCAGAGCTGACGCTTTCAGGAACGAACAGCGCAGCCATCCCGGTCCATCAGGATATAGAGCTGCCCGGGACGGAGCTGCCGGGGATCCTGATCCTATCCCTGTTTCTAATCCTTGGAGCAGTGTATATCAGTCAGTTATCCAGACAACCAGCCCCAGAAACCAAGCGGGGAAATTTCTACCACCATCTGCATCCTGCTACCATTCCTGAGGCTCAGAGCAAATTTAGCTACACTCTTGGCGCGGGAGGTCTGGCAATCTTTTTCAGTCTGATCTTATTGATCACAGGCGCCCTTGAAATGTATTATTACCTACCTACACCTGAAGGCGCGGCGGAATCAATTCAGATCCTCACCGGTGTTATTCCCTTCGGTAACTTGATCCGTAATTTGCACTACTGGTCCGCCCAGCTGTTGGTGATCACCATGATGGTTCACCTGGTGCGGATCATTCTGACTGGAGCCTATGCGCCTCCCCGCCGGTTTAATTACTTGCTGGGATTGATCCTGCTGGTGTTGATCCTGCTGCTGGATTTCACCGGATATGTATTGCGCTGGGATGAAGGCATCCGCTGGGCACTGGTGGTTGGGACCAATCTCCTTAAAACCATTCCCGGGATTGGAGAAGGATTATATCAATTTGTGATCGGCGGTTCCGAGCCGGGTGCGCCAACCCTGATCCGTTTTTATGCCTGGCATATCTTCGGCCTGACCCTGGCCGTGGCCGGCATCACAGCCTGGCATATCTTCAGAGTCAGAAGGGACGGCGGCGTCAGCGCACCTCCTCCTGAGCGGGGAAAAAAGACCAATCGCATCCCGAGATCCAAGCTCTTGAGAAAAGAGATTATCGCCATGATCATTGCCGGTGTGGTTGTGCTGCTGCTCTCTGTACTCATTCCTGCCCCGATCGACCAACCGCTAGTAGAAAACGGCGCCTTGGTGGGCGATTCGGGTGCTCCCTGGTTTTTCCTCTGGATCCAGGAAACCCTCCAATGGGGCGATCCATTTTTGTGGGGAGTAGCACTGCCTCTCGCAGCAGTGATCCTGTTGGGGTTGCTGCCCTATATTTTGCCCAATGCAAAAAAAGAGGAGTGGGGCAGTTGGCTGCCTTCTGGAAATCGCCTGGGGCAGATAGTCGGTATAACTATCATCGCCATCATATTTTTGTTAACTCTATTGGGATGGCTGAGGTAAATAATGAATGAAGAGATCTCTTTCCCACGCAGAAATTTCCTGCAACTCAGCGCAAAGTTAGCTCTGGGATTGGCTGGTATCCTGGGGTTAGGCGGCCTGGTCCGTTATTTCAGCCATGAACCGGGAGGACAAACTCCCTCAAGTTACGATCTGGGGTTAGCAACCGATTTCCCTGCTAGCGGTAAACTCGTCCGGCTTGATATCCCGGCCATCGTCTATAAAACGAAAAATGGATACCAGGCTTACAGCTTGGTTTGTACCCACCTGGGGTGCACAGTGGAAGAGGATGGAGAAAGCTTTAGCTGTCCCTGCCACGGATCCCTATTCGATCAGGACGGTATTGTTTTAAAAGGTCCAGCAACCAAACCATTATCTGAGTTAGAGGTGGAGCTTTCTGAGGATGGAAAATTGATCCTGGCAACCGGAGGGTTCGGTAAATGAAAGGCTTTCTGAAATGGCTCATGATCATAATTGGTGGGCTGCTTGGCCTGGTTCTGACCATTGGCCTGGTCCTCTACGCTATCGGACAGGCCCGCTTGAATAAGACTTATTTGATCACGCCCCGGATGGTCAAGCTGCCTGGAGATGAGGAAAGCCTACAGGAAGGAAAACGTATTTTCCAGTACCGTGGCTGCGAGGCTTGCCATGGAGACGACCTGCAGGGCGTGGTCTATTTGGAGAATCCTGCCATCGGCCAGGTGATCACACCCAACCTGACAACTGGTGAAGGCGGGATCGGGGATGAGCGAACAGATCTGGACCTGGTTCGAGCAGTAAAATATGGGATCAGCTCTGACGGTACAGCCCTGTTATTTATGCCATCTACTGAGTTTTATTTTCTATCTGACCTGGATCTTGGGCTGGTCCTGGCTTATATCCGAAGTATGCCCCCGGTTGATAATCGACCTGAGTCCAGTAAACTCTCAACAACTGGTTTTATCGTTATGAATCTGACTCAGGAAATCACCTTCCTGCCGGCTGAGCTGATCCCTCTTGAGGAAGAACCACCGGCAGCTCCTGAACCAGGATTGACAGATGAATATGGGGAATATCTGGCCCTTTCCTGTCCGGTCTGTCATGGGTTAGGGCTTTCCGGAGGAGAGATCCCCGGCTTTCCACCCGAATGGCCTGCAGCGGGCAATCTGACGTCTGGCTCCGGCAGCCGGCTGCTAACCTGGGGAGAAGAGGGATTTATTGAGATCATTCAAAACGGGGAAAAACACGGACGGGCCATCCATCCAGACTACATGCCCTGGACTTCCTACCGACACATGAACAATCTGGAACTACAAGCAGTATATCAATATCTGATAGGGCTGGAACCTGCTGAGTTTGGGAACAGATAACAGCGGTCAGGGCGTTGGTGTTGCTGGCTTCAAAAAGATGATCGGCTTATCCGTAGGTGTTGCTGGCTTGATAATGATGACCGGCCTCGTGGGGGTCTTGGTAGAAAAGTGGATGACTGGCTTTGGTGTTGGGGTGGGGGATGAACCCTGATAGGGATCGAACATCTCGGTTGGAGGTGGTGTTGATCCCGCATAGGGATCGAACATATCTGTCGCTGGAACACCCAACATCTCCGGAGTAGTCGCTACTCCTTGTGCCATATACGTTGGGGCAACAATCGCTTCAGCCATATTCGTCGGTGCAACAACAGCTTGTGCCTCATACGCTGTTGCAATTAACACTTCAACTACACCTTCCTGTGTTGCTTCTGGGACTGTAAATTCCATGGTCGGAAACTGAGCCAGATGTGGATAAGGCGTTGGTGTAGGTTGGTTAAAATATCCCGGATCAAAAACGATCTTGGGCGGAAGTGTACCATCATCCTCATCCCCGGGACTTCCGCTTGGAAAGATGATCAAAACCGAATCTCCACTTCCGGGATCTTGATATTGATCATCTGGAGGAAGCAGCTGCTCTCCAGAAACTTCAACAAGCGTTCCGCAAAAACCCGGCTGAGGATTATTCGCCTCGCCACCAAAAAAATGCAGGCAGGTATTATCGAGGGATGCCAGGTTTTTCAAGGGGTAATGTCGGCTGTACAGGTAAGGCGAACCTGCTTCCTCGAAGGAAATTCTGTCATTATATTCAACCCACCCGGGATGGTAGATCTCTCCTTCTAACCAAACTCGCCAGACATACTGATCTCCACCAATAAGTTCATTCAAAACGGCAATTTGGTAAACAGAGTCTGAATCCGGAGATCGCCTGACAAATACCCTGGACACATCAGATTCATAGTAATCTTCAAAACCATTCCAGGTACTCTCAAATGGTTCAGCGAGACGCGGTCGATTACCTCCCGCATCTTTGTTAATATCGACCAGGATAGTGACCATTGAATCATTCCAAGTCGTTTCTTCTAATGCCCTGGTCAAGATAAGATAGTCCGGGCGGTTATCCAGATCGGTGTCCAATTCCAATGAGATATGTACACGTTCAACAGTCGGAGGAGCAACCGCTTGAATTTCAAAAACCGTCCATTCCCCTGCGGGGCGGATGCGAGCTTCCTGAATATCCAGATGCGCTTGGTACACCATCTCGTAAGCAGAAAAAGGGCGTTCATACTGATTGGTAAACCAGGTATCTGCCCAGACTCCACCCACAATATATTGGGCCATCCAATTACCGTTCTCACCATCTGAGCGGGCATCCTCAACGATAACAATCGGTTCGCCTGGTTCGCCTGGTTCTCCTAATTCTCCCAGTTCATCAGGAACCGGCTCCGTTGCCTGGTCTTCGGCAATTGGTTGGTTACAGCCAGCCAGGGAGATCAAAACGATCACAAGAACTAATAATCCAATATAGCTCAAACCTTCAGGGATGGAGTTGGAAGCATTTTGCTTCATTGATACCGCCTAGTGATAATAATTATATGCACGTCGTGGGGATTGTTCCTGATTTTGATTGTACGGAAAATTGGTATAGATGTCAAATTTCTCGCGGTCTTAGACAAGGATCAGATTCTTAGAACTGGCTCTTGACAAGCTCTCCCTGCTCTGCTATTATTCCAGTACTGTAGTATTCTAGTACTGGAACATAAATGACCTCTCAACCACTTACTGACGCCGAATTAGTCATCCTCAGCCTGATCCTGGAACAGCCCCAACATGGCTACCAGATCGAGCAGCAGATAGCGCTGAGAAATATGCGAACCTGGACCGATCTCTCCACTTCCTCTATCTACTATATTCTCGGTAAATTGGAGGAAAAAGGATTTATCGAGCAGCTCCCGGAAGGCCCTGAAAAACAGGGAGAAAGGCCAAAAAAGGTATATCAAGTGACAGATAATGGCCGTTCTGTATGGAAAGATGCCACTTTAAGCGCTCTCACCAACCCAAAACCCACTTACACCAACTTCTTGATGGGATTGCACAATCTCTGGAACATCCCGCCTGGAGAAGCTCTCAAAGCAGTGAAAACTTATCGGGACTGGCTGGAAGGCGACCTAAAGCGCCAGCGAGACGAGTTAGAAGATCTTGGCATGTCTGTTTTCCCCTTAGATGTGCTATTTGACTATGGTTTTATATTAGGAGAAGCTGAATTGGGCTTTCTGGCAGACCTGATCACCCGTCTTGAGGAACTGGACAGCGAATCCAAAACTCCACTAAATAATCAGGATTCTACCAAGGAGGAATAAACCTCATGAACCAAACCAAGTTTGAACTTACACCAATTGGCCGGGTCGAGGCAGATGAAAGCCAGGGCCTCTTCCGGCTGCAGATCGATGAACCATACCGGCCAGCCCTGCTGGGACTGGATCGCTGCACCCATGCGATCGTTTTCTGGTGGGCGGATAAACATGACAATCCTGAGGATCGGGCAAACAGCCTGGTGATGGATTTGCCCTATGCCCCCGATCTAAAATCAGGCGTATTTGCCAACCGGTCGCAGGCGCGGCCCAACCCAATTGCCATCACTACAGCCTACCTGTTGAATGTTGATGAAGAATCAGGTGTCATTGATCTGGCGTACATCGACGCCTTTGACGGCACCCCACTAGTGGATATCAAACCTTACCTGCCCATGTCTGATCGTGTGCTGTCTGCCGAATATCCAGATTGGCTGGAAGGATTCCCGGCCTCAATGGAAGAAGCTACTGAGTTCTTTTCAGACCCCGAGAACATTAAGAAATTCTCCTGACAGAAAAGACTCTTCTTTCAAGAGCCGACATAATACAACCCTTGCTAATCAGTTGTTGAATAGCAGAAATGAAACAGAATTTATTTATACATCAAAGTTGACCAGTTTTACCCCTGAGGAATGCGCCCAGGATAAACCGCTATTTATATCGAATAGCGGTTTTATTATTTATAATAAGGACGAACGGGTTTCTTTTGATATGGACCGATTATTGTCACAATTCGTTCCACCCAGCCACATCTGGGTAGAGGGTGATCTCCAGTGTTTGATGACTCATGATAAACGAAATACATAATACCGTTGAAATACATGGAAAATGACGTGAAAGAAAGATCTCAACCTCGATTTTGGACTACTAGAACATATAACAGAATTTCCCGTTTCTATGACACTTTCATGAAAATTCTCTTTCCTATTGGCGAAAAAGGGAGAGAAAGAATTGTACAGAAACTAACTTCTGGTTCAGTACTTGATGTGGCGTGCGGTACAGGCACTCTGTTAGAATTGGCAAAAACAGGGGATTGAAATGTTATGGAATAGATATTTCGGAAGGCATGATTGCGATAGCTAAGAAAAAAGTTCCAGATGCTGAAATCAAGCTAGGGAGTTATTATGAGATACCCTATCCCGAGGGAATATTTGATCATGTAGTAGCAACCAATGCGCTTAGTGGTGACAGCATTGATGCAAGACGCGTTTTATTCGAGATGCATCGTGTGTGTAGTAGTGGCGGATGGATTTATATCGCCGAGTGGCCGAAAGCACAGAAAGTTTCCTTTGCGGAACGATTGGTGGTGTGGTTCGCCAGTCTTGCTGATGATGCACCAAAAGACTACCTTGAGATTTTTAGGGAATTGGGATATGTAGCAGAAGTTGATGTTCTCGGCAAAAGGTATCACGTTTATGGTATTAAGAAGTTATAGGCATAAAAAACCAGTCAAGTCCAATACCGTCCAATTACTAAGCAAGACTGTTATTCAAGCAGAATGACAGTTTTTTATTTATAATACACAAAAGCAAATATCAGGCAGCAATGGCCGATTATTACCGTTCTTAAGGCATTATTGCGCGATAACAGCAAATTATATTCCTGCTCGTATGACCCAGGGTTAGTCAAGCACATGAAAAACCTCTGCTACCTCAACGGTGAAATTAAGTCAATCAATGACGGCGTAATCGGTATTTCGGATCTTGCTTTGCAGCGGGGTTATGGGGTTTTCGATTTCGGACGAACTTACAACGGCAAATTGTTTCATTTTGACGACAATATTGAGAGACTTCGCCGCTCAGCATCTGAGCTACATTTAAGTTTGCCTATCTCAAAGCATGAAATACATGAAATAGCAGATCAACTAATTGAAGAAAGCGATCTAGAGACACCATCCGTCAGGCTAATTTTAACCGGTGGCTATTCCTACTCTATACCCGTGCTTAAACGCCCTAATTTCATTATAATTCCCGAAGAGCTTCCCACTTATCCGATAGAGATTTACGATCGCGGGGTGAAACTTATCACTGTAGAATATCAAAGAGAACTGCCTCACGTGAAGTCAATTAATTACCTTAACGCTTTTCGACTTGAACCGCTTAGACGGGAGAAGAACGCGTTTGAATTACTTTATCACTCCCAGCATGGAGTGACCGAATGCCCCAGAAGTAATTTTTTTGCTTTTCTGGGTAATACTTTGGTCACACCCTCCGAATATGTTCTCCACGGTATAACCAGGAACTTGATCATAAAGCTTGCGGCAAATCAGTTTCAGGTTGAAGAACGAATGCTCAGTGTTGAAGAACTTCACAATGTCGACGAAGCATTTATCACAGCAACGAGTAAACGTGTAATTCCCATATCAAAAATTGATAACACGGAAATCAACAATGGGTCTGTTGGTCATCGCACAAAAGCTATAATGCGAATATTCGATGAGTACACTGAAGAATATTAAATTATCTAAGGCGAGATCAAACCTGGGGCTGTAAGTTAGCCGCCCAACGTCGTTGATCTTCATTAAATTAATCAACAGGGAGAAAGAATGTCAAAAAATCAGATACCTGTCATTGTCAGCGCTGCCAGAACAGCTATAGGTGGTTTTGGAGGAACATTGTCCAACATTCCTGCTCCAGAACTGGGCGCTGCCGCAATCCGGGCTGCCATTGAAAGAGCTGGGATTGATCCGGCAAACATTGATGAGGTCCTGATGGGCTGTGTAGTACCGGCAGGACAAGGACAGGCGCCTGCCCGCCAGGCCGCTATCAAAGCCGGCGTCCCCGATAAAGTCGGAGCGGTCACTGTCAATAAAGTCTGTGGATCAGGCCTTAAGGCCGTCATGATGGCAGCCAGCATGATCAAGGCCGGAGACGGAGAGATTTTCGTTGCGGGTGGAATGGAAAATATGAATAAGGCCCCCTACTTGCTGCAGCAGGGTCGAACAGGTTACCGGCTGGGCCATGGTGATGTATTAGATGCAACGGTTCACGATGGATTGTGGTGCCCGTTTGAGGACAAGCACATGGGCCAGTCAGCTGAGTGGATCGCTGCCGAGTATAAAGTCAGCCGTGAAGAGCAGGACAAGTTTGCCCTCAAAAGCCACCAAAAAGCAGTTGCAGCGATTAAGACAGGAAATTTCAAAGAAGAAATCACTCCAATTGAGATACCTCTGCGCAAAGGCAACCCCCTGATCTTTGATACAGACGAGATCCCGCGTGAGGACACTTCTCTGGAAAGATTGGGACGATTAAGACCTGTTTTCCAGAAAGATGGATCTGTAACCGCGGGCAATGCTTCCGCGATCTCTGATGGCGCGGCAGCCCTTGTGATTATGAGCGAAGCCAAAGCAGAAGAATTGGGCCTGAAACCCTTAGCCCGCATCACTGGCTATGCCAACACCGGCGTTGCTCCCCTGGAAATCTTTACCGCTCCCGCCTATACCATGCGGGCCTTGTTTGAAAAATCAAACACTACCCTGGCTGATTATGACCTGATTGAGCTCAATGAAGCATTCGCTGCCCAGTGCCTGGGAGATGAAAAGATCCTGGTTGATGACGGCTGGGATTGGGAAAAGGTCAATGTGAATGGCGGCGCCATCGCCCTCGGTCACCCGATTGGCTGCTCTGGCGCCCGGGTACTGGTCACCTTGATTTACGCACTCAAACAGCGCAACCTAAAGACCGGCATGGCCTCCTTGTGTCTGGGTGGAGGAGAAGCTGTGGCGTTAAGCATTGAGATGTTGGTTTAGGCAAAACAGGTTTTTAGGATCCAGTATTAACTACAAGAAGCGGTTTCCTCAATAGGAAACCGCTTCTTTATCTAAATCCATATCACAACCCCTAATCAAATCCGTTATCGATCTTGTGAACCTGGTTGTACTTTCCCCCCATCGCAACCCAGACTTCCCCAGCGCTGACCCGGTATACAACCGACCACTGGGTAGATGGCTGGGCGACATCATCCAACAGAGCCATGGCCTGGTCTGGGCTGATCTTTCCCTCAATATCAGTGAGCCTCTCTTCAATTCTCCTATAGCGACCGCAAGAAATGTCCTGCGAGGTACTGGTTTCCGACATTAAGAAATTCGTCGCCATCTGCCATGGCTCTTCATTTAGCAGCACAAGAATTTCACCCTGCGAGAACTCTATCAATGCCGAACGTCCACTTCTCTCCGCGATCAGATAATGTATGGGAGTGGATCCCATATCAATATTGAAATTGTGGATGATCTCAACTGATTCTTCAATTGTCGCCGCCTGATCCAGAATCTTCCTGATCGCCATCAGTGAGCCGATCGTCTCTTTGTCTGGATCTTGCTCCATATGACCCGGCGGCACCGCCGCCATTCCTACCACCAATCCTGCTTCGTTCATCCCATCAAAAGGAAGATAAGGGGCATCCAGAAATCCAACCTGCTCTTCCAGCGGCAGATCCGTTATGTCAAAAGCTCGCTCCCCTCCAAAACCAAGATAATGGATATCCACCATAGAAACCGAAGCATATCCTTCGGGCGGATACATGAATAACAGCAGCGCCGGGCTGAAATCCCAATCGAAATTGCGGCCATATAAGATCTCGTCCAGATCTCCATAGGCAGCGAATAGGGAGCAAGCCCAGGCAGGGTCATTACTATAATTCTGCTGAGCAGCAGTATCTCCTTCCTGGATCAGATCTCCTTCATAGACCATAGTATAGAGCGGGAAATCATCGATCTGTTCCAGGCTGGACAATGCAGCAATCTCATGAACTGAAAGTCCGGGGGGCACATTCTCAAGAATTTCTGGATTGGGCTCCATTACCACAGAGCCCGACTGACAGGCCCAGAGCGGAAATACAAGGACTGCCATCCAAATCGAGAGGATTAATAACCGCTTATAGAACTCCCTCTTCATAAAACATAACAAGTCAGTCATGTCATTTTCCCTTTTTCATGAGTGTAAATGACTCTCTATTCAATTGTAACAATACGCTGGAATAGTGGTTCTAGTGCTCTTCCATTGACAGGAAAAGCACGTTTAAGGTTCTTAATGATGTTATTTTGCTATTTCGTCATCAAACCTCGGCAGATCGAGAATCGTTTAGATTCTCCCAAATCGCTTCAGTGCCAGCAGGATCACCGTAGAGAAGTAGGGCTGCCAGTAGAGCAAATCATGTTCATCATCCCAGCCACCGTCCTCCCTCTGGGAAATCTCCAGGTGGTCCAAGAGGCGGTCGACCAAACCTTCTGGCGCCTCTTGAGCGACAATTGAATTCGGGCCAGTAGCAAACTGGAAGAACGGGAAAAGTTTATTCATCTCACCCATCTTTTCATGAGCCAGGGCTGTCCGATAAATATTCTCCAGGGTTGCAGAACGGTATTCTTCAATATCTGGAAAATCATCCTCATTCATAAAATAATCATGAGCATGATAGGCCATAAACAGCCAGCTGTTGGATTGGATATCTTCTAGGGAGAGATTATTCTGAACCCAATCCCTGGTTTTTTGGCGGACAGCGGGGGGACATATTTTCAGCTTGAGAAGATTACCCGTAATGGAATCCGGTTTGTCCTGACCATCACCCCACCACTGGGCCCGGGGATAATCCCCCAGATTGGGAGGATTTTGCAGTGAACCGTCCTCATTTTGAATTATTGCCACCCATTCCGGCGTTCCATCCAGAAGCGATCCTGGAGGTAGCCCGGTGTCCCGCATGACTGTCAATAGGAATTCCAGCATTAATGGGTTGGACATTGGGGCTTTGATATCATGTTCCAGGCCATGGCCAAAACCGCCATCGCTGTTTTTATAACCTGAGAGGATCTTCTGAACTCGTTCGGCTGATCCCCCATCAAAGAGATAATCCCACAGAGCTCGCTCCCACAAATTCCCATGGGCATGGATATAACATCGGGCATTTTCCAAAGAGATCATCTCTGCACCTCCCATATTAAAAAACAAAAGGGCCGCTTTCGCTGACCCTTTTGATTTATCTTAGTGCGCTTCGTCTTCAGCGCCACCCTGCATCGACTGCAGTGCCAGGTAGCTTTCTCCAAATTTCTCGATCTTCAGTACCTCGTCATCGTACTGTGAATAATGGCGTTCCTCATCAGCGACCAATCCTTCAAAAATCTGGCGTGAACCAGCGTCAGCGGCGGCCGAACACTCATTGGCCCAACCGTTATAATCCTTGACGCTGTCCTGTTCCATCTGGCGAGCCTGCTCCAGCATTTTCTTGACATCCTGGACTTTCTTTACTTCCTCGGCTGCTTCCATCTCAACATCGCCCCCCAGGAAGATGATCCTTTCGGCGCAGCGTTCGATGTGATCCATTTCCTCAATTGCGGTTCTGAAAAATAAACCGGCCAACTGTCCATTTCCCTGGTCTTCACAATGGAAATGAAAATACATATATTGGTTAACGGCGTACATCTCATCAGCAACTGCTTTGTTCAACAGTTCTATACTTTTTTCGTACATCATTAGCTCCTTAATTTCCAATATTTTAATAAATTATAACCCAAGTCAAACCAGATTGCTAATAACCTATAATTCTTCCGGGAAATCCAGCAGGCGTTGAAATTCCTCATAAAATAATCCCGCATGCAAACCATCCATCAAGGCATGGTGCCCCTGGACAGCTAAAGGCATGACCGTCTTTTGGCCTTCTTCCCTGAACTTTCCCCAGGCAAAACGGGGCACGGAATCGGCCGGGGAAAGCTTAACCGGATGCATAAAACCGGTGAATGAAACCCAGGGGATAGAGGTCATGAACAACATGCTGTCGTCCTGGATCTTTTCTTCCAGAGAAGGTTCCGTCTTGATCCGAAGGATTTCCAACTCGGTTTCCTGGATAAAAGCCAAAAAATTTTCTTGATAGAGTGCGGTACAAAACGTAAACAGATCATCTTTACTGAGTATCGTCGCTGAAGGATGGACGACCTCGTGTTCTATAGGACCCGTGTCTCTGACCCGTTGTCTGAATTCGGGGATGCCGTTCGCCACCCGCGCCACCAGGTACATGATGGCAGCGGTAAAAGATATTTCATTGTCTTTAATCAACAGCAAAAAGTTCGTAATGTCCATATCAGCACAGAGGCTGAAATAGGGATTTTCAAAATCCCGGAAAAACAGGTAGTGGTCCTTGCGGGGCCAATTTTCCAATGGAATTTTCTTCATGGTTAGCTCCTCATACTACCTATATCTTAACAGCCACAGGAGGCTTTTGGAAGGATTAACAAAAAACCCGCCCGAGGATAAACAAGGGCGGGAATTATATGTCAATACTATAGATCTATTTTACGGCTTCGATGGTTGCTGAAAGAACATAATCTTCAATTGGAATCCCTGGCGTCCATTTATTGATAAATTCCCGGCTTTCATCCTTGGGGTTGATTTCAATATTATTGAAACCTGCCTCATTTAGGATCTGTTCCAGTTCATCAACTTTCAGCGCGCCTGCCACACAGGACGAATACAAATTCATGTCATTCTTGATCTCCGGGGGTATATCCCCCGAGGCAACCATATCAGAAATCGCCAGCCGTCCCCCAGCCTTTAATACCCGGTATGCTTCTCGGTAAACCGCAGCTTTATCTGGAGACAGGTTAATGACACAATTAGAAAGGATCACATCAATGCTGTTGTCGTCCACAGGCATGTCTTCGATATCTCCCAGGCGGAACTCCACATTTTCAAACGCCCCTTTTGCAGCGTTTTCCTGAGCTCTCTTGATCATGTCCGGGGTCATGTCAATCCCGATCACTTTTCCACTTTCTCCAACCTGCCTGCCAGCCAGAAAACTATCAAAGCCTGCTCCGCTGCCCAGATCCAAAACCACTTCTCCTGGTCGAAGAGCAGCAATAGCCTGGGGATTTCCACATCCAAGGCCCATCACTGCGTCCGCCGGGACACTGCCAATTTCCTCCACAGAATAACCCATCAACGTGGATTGGGTTTGCGGTTGGATCAGACCAAACGGATCAATCACTTCGCCACAGCAGGAGCATCCCCCAGCCTCATTCTCGCTGCTTCTGGCGATCTCACCATAACGTTCTTTCACAGAATCTTTGATCAATTTGTCCTTGGAGCTACTCATTCAATCCTCCACACCTTTAAAAAGCGACTTCTTAGAATTTTTTCTGATAGGTATGACAATATGGCTGCTGATTTTTCTTCACATAATAATCTTGGTGATAGTCTTCTGCCTTCCAGAAAGTCTCCATAGGCATCAACTTGGTCACCACATCATAACCCTTCTCCTTGAGCTGGTTTATCAAATCCGAAGTGGTATCCTTTTCTTCCTCTGACGCATAAAATACGGCCGACAAATATTGCGGCCCAATATCCGGGCCCTGGCCATTTGCCTGAGTAGGATCATGTATCTCAAAGAAGAATTTGGTTAATTCTTCAAAATTTGTCTGTTCTGGATCATAGGTGATTTCCACTACTTCCAGATGGCCGGTCATTCCTGTACTCACTTCCTGATAAGTAGGATTGTTCACAGGACCACCCATATACCCAGAAACAGCATTTAACACACCCGTCTTGCTTTGAAAGAGATGTTCAACGCCCCAAAAACACCCTCCAGCGTAATAAACTTTGGCTTCAGTCATGGACTATTCCTCCGGTTTGAACACTAATGAGATGGAATTCACACAATGCCTGGTATTCTTGGGAGTCAATTCCTCGCCAACAAATACATGGCCCAGGTGTCCACCACAGTTAGCACAGATGATCTCCGTTCTCCTGCCATCAGCATCCATGTGTTTGGTAACGGCACCTTCTACCTCATCATCAAAACTTGGCCAGCCGCAGCCGGATTTAAATTTATCAACAGAGTGATATAAAAGCGCATCACACTGCCGGCAGTGATAACTTCCAGTTTCATAGAAATTATCATATTCGCCAGTAAATGGCCGCTCGGTACCTTTCTGCAAGATAACCCTTTGTTCTTCCCTATTTAGGGATCTGTATTTTTCGTTCATCAAACCTCTCGACTAATAATTAATCACTTCATTGAATTCCAATTCTGGATTATACCCGCTCAACATTCACAGTATTCGATCTCTATCCATATAGATTCAGATCGATGGCGTTTCCTTACCCCGATTAGCCATGATACCAGACTATTTTTTTCGCCTTTCCATCAATAACACATCCCGCCATTTTCCGGCCATGGGACCAAAAGTCATTTTTCCGATCTTTTCACGTCTACCAACTATCCTGAAACCATATTTTTGATGCAGCTGTATGCTGACAATATTTTCAGGGAATATGCCTGCCTGCAGGGTCCAAAATCCTGCCTCCTCAGACTCAGATATTATTCTCTCCATCAGCTTTTTGCCTATGCCCTGTCCTTGAGCATTCAATCCCACATAAAGGCTCAGTTCCCCTACTCCCTGATAGACCTTTCTTGAGGTAACCCGAGAAATCGCCGCCCATCCCAAGACCTGTCCTTCATCAATACAAATCAGGGACAGATGATGGAGAAATTTTTCAGACCAGGTCATCCATGTTGCTGGGGGTCTTTGCTCGAAGGTCGCCTGACCAGTATCTATTCCCTCTTGATAGATCCGTTTTACTTCTGTCCAATGAACCGATTCCATTTGCAAAATATTCATTGCTGCTTCTTCATCTTAGGTTGTCAGTTTATCAGCACTTGACTGATCACAAAAGAAACGATCCCATTGATTGCAACGGCCAGGTAATAATAAATACCTATTCGCTGATATTCCAGCTGACCGTCATTATCAGTGACCTTGAAATCAAGCCAGCTCTGAGTAAACTTTTTAGTCTTGATCCGGTACACCACATGGAGCACCAGTCCTAATCCAAAAAAACAGCCAAAAAACACCAGGGTCTTTATACCCCCAAAGATCAGGTAATAGCCAATGATCAAACCCAGCAGCAGGAATACCTTTAATATCTTGTACCATTGGGGTTGCAAGGTATGGCCCTTGATGAATTTGGCGTCATACACGATTTCATTTATAATTTTTTTCATCTATCACTCGCTTTTCCTGACAATCCAGATTAGATTCACCTGATCCAGGGCAATAATGCCCCAGTCCGGCTCTGATAACACTCATAATCTTCCCCAAAAGCATCCAGGAGCTCTTTTTCCTCTGCCGGGATAACCAATAATCGAAAAGCTAAGACACCCGTCAGGGTGTAACCGAATATGATCCAGTCTCCAAATACCAGACTCATTGAAAGCAGGAGCAATAAAGCGCTTCCGTAGAGAGGATGCCGGATCCAGGTATACGGCCCATGGGTCACCAGTTCATGTTCATCTTTGATCAGCACAGTCTCTGAAATGTTCTTCCCAATGCTGCTGAAAACCCACCAGATCAGGGGCGTACAAAGGACCGCCAAAACCAACCCAGTATAACGAAGCCAGGTGGGTGGACTAAATTTCGCCCATGCCAAAGAAGCCGGCCAGAAGATATTCAGAAGGATCACTATCAGGAGCGGCAGCGCCAGGCCCATTCGCAAGCCAAGGATCAGCCATCCTTCTTCCTGGCGTTTGATTGTTCCACCTTCGTCCCGAGCTCGCTTGCGGAAGGAAGCTGATATACCAAAAGCCAACAGGAGCACTCCTAAAATGATCAATCGAAAGGTTAAGTTTGCCATGATATTTCTCCTTTCTTGACACTGAAAGATGATCCCCGGCTAGGCTATCTACCTCAGTTAAAAAAAGATCCCAGCAAATCAATAAATGACTGATCGATAACTGACCTTTTCTTTTCTTCTTTTCTCTCTTCCTTGGGTTTCACAGGTTTTTTCCTGGGTACGCCCCTATCTCTGCCGGGCGCGTTAACCACTTTTGTGATCTCACCGTAATCCAGCCAGATCAAATCATCCGTGTGGCAGGTATCGATCACGATATTCCCCGGACCCATATACTGAAAGGTTTCCATTTCTTTTTCACAGACGGGACAAAAGGTCCTTCTTTCCAGCTCAACAGGATCGAATGTGTTATACGGTTCTGGGGGAGCCTTGGCTTTTGCCCGTTGAGAATCGATCGCATCCCGGAATGTGGTTCGATTGAACATCAATCCCTGGCATTTTGAGCATTGGTAGCCTTGATAATAATCATCAACAGTCATCAAATTTAATACGATCTTGCAGTGGGGACATTTAATCCCTTCCGGGTTTTCACCCAAGACACGCATTCCTTCGGTGCTTTGTTCTGGAAAATGGTAACTTTTGCAATGTTCACAAAAGTAATAGTCTCGTTCCCGGAATAAGATCATTGGTGCGCCGCAGTGTGTACAATTCATAATTTCTCCAGCATATAGTTAATCATGAATGAAATCAACTCTTATGGTACAAACTTCCTTGAAAGCATTGGCTGTTTTTTCATTGTAACAGGCTTTCAAGAAGGATCTTCCCCAGCCAGAATCCCCAGACCGGATAGCAGATACCCACCAATATGGATCCCCCATAGAAAAGTGGATCTTGTTGGCCTCCCTTGATAAATCCACCAACAATAAGCAAGTATCCGACCCCAGCTGCGATACCGACCCAGATCAAGACAGGGGGCAATGTTCTGGCTCCAATCATGGAAACATTAACCATGATCAGCCAAAAGCCAATAGCACCTCCTGCCGGAAAGAATTTTTGAGATTCCTCAAAACTGATCCTATTCGCCAGCAAGTTGATTTGGCCATAAGCAGAGACCAGTATCCCTCCCAGGCCAAAGGCACTGCTAACAAACCGGGCTAATAAATTGGGAGGAGTTAATAATTGATTAAAGAAAAAAACAAGAGGAATCATCAACAGGACCGTTAAGACACTGAACAGATCATTCAGCTTCCCGATCCATTTCGCACCGCTGAAGAATAAGATACCTGATACGAATGTCAGGATCGTGGCTGCTGCACTCAACAGTGCGGCCCAGCCATAGACTGAGATGTTAAGAACAGGGGTCATTTCAGGACTCCATTATAGCTTTTTCGCGTGGACCAACCATGCTCTATTCACCCCAGTATTCAGGGCGATCGAGAGCCTGGGCACATTTCACCTGTCCCTGGCAAGAACCCCAGCAGGTTGGATTTAAAGGTTGAACCATCCAGGCGTCTGTAAATTCCGGGGCAATATAATAAGGCGGTGCAAATCCTGCCGGGACAGCTGGTTTAAAACCGTGTTGGGGATAATAAGATGGGTGACCAAGCACAAAGACCAGATCAACTCCTCTTTTTCCCAGGATCGCCAAGCCCTCCTTGATCAAACGCCCACCGATACCCTGTTTCTGGTATTCCGGAAGCACCGCCAGCGGAGCAAGGATTGAAACTTTCAGATCAATTTCAGGGTCCACATATCCCCTGGTAAACAGGATATGACCAACTGCTCGTTCTTCATAAACTGCCAGCAGTGACAATCTGGGTTCAGCAGACGGGTCATCCAAAAGCTCTCGGACAAGATCTGCTTCTTCTTCTGAGTTGAAAGCCCTTCTTTCTACTTCAAATAAATCCTTTAAATAGGCGGGGGCAGATTCTCGAATACAGAGATTCAACTCCATTATCTCTCCTTCAATTTATTTATACTTGAGTTTGTTTTTATTGGTTATTGATGGATCATTATTCTCATTCATTGCGAGCAGCCAATGGATCCTGTCAACAGAAAAGCCATAATGAAATAGTACCAGGACTCCCAGGATCCAGGCGAAAACACCTAACCCTGACACGGCCAGCGCCAAACAGGCAAACCCAAAAATAGTCAGTTCCAATATGAGTCTTAGCCAACCCGGGACAGGGACTGGCGCCTTGCCAGACCGACTGGGATCATTCGGTACCGCAAAAGTTCCCCAAACCATAGCGCCGACCAATGGCGCCAAGATCATCAGCAAGTACCGAAACCATCTATCACCTGCATTCCAACCCCAACACCCGTAAGAGAAAAGAGCTGCTAACTCAAGAAGAAATCGCAGCAGAAGGTTGATTGGATTTGATCCCATTTTCATATTCTACTCCCTTCCAGGAAAAGATTCTTAGGTCAAGGCTTATGACTGAAGTTCCAGGGTGTTACCATTAAAACATAAACGCCGATATCTCGGCGTTTATTGAAATCAAATAATCTGTATCAGGATTAGTGTTTAGATAGGTGCAAGAGTACCGGCAAATATGATCCAGGCCAGAACGGTTTTTGCAGCCAGACTGAGGATTATGTAAACCCGTTCACCAAACAGGTAATCTTTCCAAGGACCAACTTTCTTGTACTGCAGCACCATGTTGACCGCGAAGATATTGAAGAATACAAATAGGGTCGGGTTGATGATGTATACAAAGGTTGGGGGACCTTCTCCTCCTCCGCTGACTGAGCCGAAGAAATACAGGAAGACCACGATCCAGGGGATAATTCCGGCAATGCTCCCATATATGAAGGAAATCCAGTTGGTTTTCTCAGTATACTGGTTGTGATATTCCATCATGATGCCAAAAAGGTTCATCATAGCGTTGATACCAAAGATCAAAATGATGGCACCCAGGTCCCAAATTCCAGATAACATACCGATTAAGACAATCATCAGGGACGAGCTTAAGGCATACTCATAAAAGCGAGTGGGGTTCATGCCCTTGCTTAAATTCTCAAGATACTTCTTCTTTCCAACGGTGGCCAGGTAGAAATGGGCCACAGCAGAAATCAGCAAGAACGCAGCAACTGCTGGACCAAACCTCAGTTCGTAGAGAAGCTTGGTTTGAGGACTCAAGGATAATGTTTCCAGGTTAAATCCCAGGAAATTGGTGAAGATCGGATAGGTAGTATCGTTAGATAAAACGATCATAAGGATACCCTGAATAAAATGCAGGAAGCCCATGATCAGATTAAAACGAACCAATCGACTTAACTTCTCTTCAGGCGTTCTTCCCTTTTTAGCGTTTTCGTTATTCATAATTACTCCTTTAAAATTCATATACCTATAAGTTTTCTTTACAATACGTTGACAATATATGTACATATTATACTATATACAGTGTTTTGTCAAGGTTATTCGGGTTTTATTGGTTTGTGAGTCGCGAGAGGGGGTGAATGCTGCGTCAGGATTCGAACTGTTCTGAGAAGAATTGGAACTCCTTCTCGATGCGTTTTTTGCTCAAACCCATCTTCTTTAAAGAGTAAAGGTGTTTGCTCTTATAAGATTTAGATTTCTCCGCTTCAGCTCGTAATATCTCGGCGAATTCTGGACTGATCTCGAAATTGAATCTTTGATATATATCCCGAATCGTCCCTTCCGGGTCTGCCACCAGGTCCTTGTACAGAATCTGAATATATTGATCTGATGGAAGAGTTTTTAGATACTGATGGGGGTACAAATACCAATGTTTGGAATGTTCGATCACAGTTTCCTGCAAATTGTATTCCGCTTCTGGGTCACCATATGTACGGCAGTGTTTCGAGTAAAGACTGATCGTGGAAGGGATAACCTGGAGCGGGTTGCGGACGATATTGATGAATTTTGCGTCCGGGAAGTATTGATGCAGGGTTTTAACCTTAGGAGAATAACTGGGGTTCTTGGATATATAACGCCTGCCGCCATGAGAGTATATATGTTTCCTGACAATTTCGGAATAATAATCCATGTCCCTTTTTTTAACATCTGCCGGGACCTGATCGTCGTAGTAAATATATTTTCTGATCAATTTCGGGAAGGGGAAAAAGGCTAACAGATCAAATGATGACCAGACGTGAAAAAGAACCTGTCCATCCTCCTCTACTTCATCCAAGCCGATCTTGTGCATATAGGCCTCTTTCTCGACAATGCGATTGAATAAACCAATCACCCACTTCGCAGGGTTGCCTATAAAATTATTTACCTTTAATAACCACCGGTAGAATTTTCTACCCACCACAGATGGCGCCATATATAATTCAAAGCTAGTAAAACTGGTTGATTGATAATCTTTGGTTAATAACCGATGGAGAAAAGTTGTGCCGGATCGAAAATTTCCAACAATGAAAACCGGCTCTTTTACATCCTGTTCCTGATGTTCAGGGTAAAAGAGGTTGTCAAACAAATAAGCGATCCGCATGCTGAGCACCCAGGCCGGCCAGAACAGGAAGATGAACAGATTGATAAAAAAGCGTTTGGGGGACAGCCTAGCGGGAGTGCCTTCCGATTTAAAGAAAGCAAACTTGACGGTTGTTAGATAAAGTTTCAGATTAAATCGCATATCTCGATTGATATAAATACTTTGCCAGAATGCCTATACAAAGCAAGCTTTGGCTTTAAGCCTAATCCAGTATAGCATAAAGAACTCATTTGATAGTTGATATATTTTACGGGCAAAAGTTCCCGTCCTTGCCATCCATTCACCTTCCTGTATAATGAAAGCAAGCATTAAGAATAAGACAAATGATGAAAGCGGAGCCCAGTACCCGGTCCCCCCATTCAGAGAGTCCCCGCTTGGTGAAAGGGGATTGGACGAGACCAGCGAAATCCCCTCCGCATCCAAAGACCCCGGGTTGAGGACATCGCTCCCGCAGAGGCATTCTGCCATAAGGGAGCCGGAGCGACCGATATCTCGCAGTCAATGAGACCGCATTCCGCGGTGAAAGCAGGTGGCACCACGACTACCCCTCGTCCTGCTGGCGAAGGGGTGTTTTAATTAAATGGGACCAGGAGTGGAGATATGTTAGATATCCAATTATTCCGAGAGAATCCGGATCTTGTGCGGGCTTCATTGATCAAACGACATCAAGATCCTTCAGTAGTTGACGAAGTAATCAAACTGGACGAGAATAGGCGCGCTTTGCTCCAGCAAGTGGAAAGCTTACGGGCGGAGAAAAATCAGGCCTCCAAAGCTATTGGGAAAATCAAGGATCCAGACCAACGCCAGGAGCAAATCACCGCCATGCAGTCCCTCGGTGATCAGCAGGACAGCCTGGAAACTGAATTAAAGGAATTAGAACCAATCTTCAAAGCCTTGTTAAGCACCTTCCCAAACCTAGTGGATGAGCGAGTTCCCGAAGGACTGGATGACAGCGAAAACCAGGTCATAAAAACCGTGGGCGAAAAGCCTGATTTTGACTTTAGGCCCAAAGCCCATTGGGACCTTGGCCCCGAGCTGGGTATCCTTGATTTTGAGCGCGGTACGAAATTGTCCGGGACCAGATTCTACATATTGAACGGTCAGGGGGCCAGGCTGCAGCGCGCCCTGATCAGCTTTATGCTTGATACACATATAAAGAATGGTTATCAAGAACGCTACACTCCTTTTATGGTGAAAGAAGACATTGTCTATGCCTCCGGTCAGCTCCCTAAATTCGAAGGAAATCTCTACCATGACCATGAGGATGATTTCTGGTGGGTACCCACTGCCGAGGTGTCCTTAACCGGATTGCACAAAGACGAAATTCTGGACGAAGCCGAGCTTCCAATCTCGTATACGGCCTACACGCCTTGCTTTCGCCGTGAAAAAATGAGCGCAGGAAGGGAAGTTCGCGGCATCAAGCGCGGTCATCAATTTGATAAAGTTGAAATGTATGTTTACTGCCGCCCAGAAGATTCAGAAAAACAGTTTGAACGCTTGCTGGCGGACGCAGAAGGAATTTGCCAGGCACTTGGATTCACATATCGGGTCAATACGCTTTGCACCGGAGACCTTGGATTTGCAGCTGCATATACAGCAGATATTGATATTTGGGCTGCCGGTTGCGGTGAATGGTTGGAAGTCTCATCGACCTCGAATACGCGAGATTTTCAGGCCAGGCGAGCCGCGATCCGCTATCGCCCCGAAGAAGTTAAGGGAACACGCTTTGTGCACACCCTGAACGCCTCAGGCCTGGCTCTTCCCAGAGTGATGATCGCTGTGTTGGAAAATAATCAACAGAAAGATGGATCGGTCTTGATCCCTGAAGTTCTTCGTCCCTGGATGGGCGGGGCTGAAGTGATCGAACCGGCGTAAATAAGTACAAAAATAGCCAGAAACTCCTCAGGGGTTTCAACGTATATATAACTATGCCAAACTGGTTAAACCTATCCCTCAATATTTTTACATACTTGATCATGGCTGTCGGCCTTTTTGGCATGATCATCCCAATCTATCCCGGTGTCACTATCATTTGGATCGCGGTGCTGATCCATGCTATCGCTACTGGATTTGCAGTTCTTGAGATCTGGGTCCTGGTCGTTATTACTCTCTTAATGATCGGCGGCACACTGATAGATAACCTACTGATGGGCGGCAAAGCCCGCCAGGCTGGCGCCAGTTGGCTTTCGATCGCTGGGGCATTATTAGGCGGCTTGATCGGCACATTTGCTTTTCCTCCCCTTGGAGGAATCATCGCTGCTCCAACTATGCTCTTCTTACTGGAATACGCCCGCATCAGAGACAGCCAGGAAGCCTGGGATACCACTAAGGGTTTGTTAACCGGGTGGGGACTAGCTTTCGTGGCCCGCTTTATAATCGGCCTGGCCATGATCGTCATCTGGATCATCTGGGGCGTGCGCTAATCTAGACTCCCGGAGTTATGCATACACCCGGAGTTTTGAAAATTCCGGGTGTTCTTAATTAATTTGACACCTCTCCCCCCTTCATCTACACTTAATGTGTATTAAGGAAAGCCCCATGGATCAGGATACTGGCGGTTATCAATCTAACCCCTTGGTAGCCCAACTTTATGACCAGGTCATTCCATATCGGGATCGCCCCGATGTGCAGTTTTTTGTCAACGCTGCAATTGAATCTGGGGGTCCCGTCCTCGAAGTTGGCTGTGGGACCGGTCGAATCCTCATCCCCACTGCCCGAGCTGGAATTTCCATCACCGGTTTGGATCTATCAGGTCACATGCTGGATGTCTGCCAGGCTGACTTGAAGGAAGAACCCAGGGAAGTCCAGGAACGAGTGGACCTGGTACAGGGAGATATGCGCGATTTTGTCCTGGATCAAAAATTCGCTCTGATCACAACACCTTTCCGCCCGTTTCAGCATTTGATCACAACAGCGGATCAAATCAAATGCCTGGAAAACATTCACCACCACCTCCAACCAAACGGCACATTTATCCTTGACATCTTCAACCCTTCCCTGGCTGGCATCACTGCAGGCAATCTGGGTCAGGAGATAGGCGCGGAACCTGAATTTACCACCCCGGAAGGAATTAAAGTCTGCCGTTTTAACAAGACCAATCAACGCGATCACCACAAGCAAGTTCTGGATGTAGAGCTGATCTATTACCTGACCTATCCTGATGGAAGGGAAGAGCGTGTTGTGCACGCCTTCCTGATGCGCTACCTGTTCCGTTATGAAGCAGAACATTTATTAGCCCGCTGCGGTTTTGAAGTTATGGATGTGTTCGCTGATTATGATAAAAACCCCCTGGGCTCAACCTACCCTGGCGAATTGATCTTTATCTCCAGGGCAATAGCCAAAAAAATATAAACTTGAGGATCCACATGTCCCGTAAGATGATTCTTCAGAGCATTCTTCTAACGATCACTGCCGTCGGGCAGATGTTGGCTGCCTGGCTGCTGTATAATCCTGATGCTAACTCAACAATCATCAACTTGGGCTGGGGAATAATCATGTTGTCAGCCATCTTCGGGTGGCTGCCAATATTCACTTTCCGGTCCCGCGGAAAAGTTGAGGGGAAAAGTTATACTGAGACAACGGTGTTAGTGGACAGCGGCATATACAGTATCGTTCGTCATCCCCAATATCTAGCCGGCATCTTAATCAATAGTGGCCTTTCTCTGATCACGACTCATTGGATTGTGATTTTGCTGGGAATCATTTCCTGGGGAATTTATATTCAAAACACCTTTAGTGAAGAAGACAATTGTGTTGAAAAATTCGGAGATTCTTATTGCGCATATCAGGCTCGCGTTCCCCGTCTGAATTTCGCTCTTGGCCTTATTCGACTTTTATCAAGATAGGAGAAATGGGATGAAAGAATGGAATGATGTCCTGGATGCCGGCGCTCGGGGACCAGAATTTTTAATCCGGGTTGTAAATGAGATTCCAGAAAAACTCCTTGATCAATCGGTAGACAATGAGAAATGGTCAATCCGGGAAATATTCTGCATTCACCATTTCTCATAAAAAGGATAAAAACATGTTCTATTGGATCGGAATCATTTTTACTCTTCTGGCGGCATACCTGATCTTTCGGGTCATTGTCCGGCGAGACTATCTTAAACGGGGATCCCTCTCAGCTCTTGGTGTCACACTCGAGTTTGTGATCTTCGCCCTGCACGCCAACGTGATTTATCTTCATCTTTCTGTGCCCTGGCCGCAGCTGCCCCCAGCTCCTGAAAATCCGGCCCAACTTTATCTCGGCTCGGCTGTCAGCATCCTCGGGTTATTGGCCACGCTAGCGATCATGGCTCACCTGGGGTTCAGCACCACGATGGGGCAGCAACCCAAAGGGGTTCGCCAAACAGGACCTTACAGATGGACCCGAAACCCTCAACTCTTGACCTATGGTGTCTTACTGCTCGGTTTTGGGATCATGTATCCCTCAATTCAGATAGCTGCCTGGATTCTGCTTTTTGCTGCAATCGGATATTTGATGGTTCTCACCGAAGAAGAACATTTAAGCAATCTCTTTGGTGAGAACTACAATGATTACTGCAATAAGGTACCGCGCTTTATAATCAATTGGAAGAAAATAACTTCTCAGAAGCAAAGGAACAGTCAATGACCCTCTTCCCGCACCTTTCTCTCGGTTGGCTTTACGGCTGGATCCCGATCGTAATCTTTTACGGCGTCTTCCTAATCCTGCTAAAGGCTGTCTTCCCCGAAGAAACCGTTGAGCGACTCTATGAAGACTCGGGCTGGACCCTGGATCAAGCCCGGCCAGCCAAAATTGGGCTACCTTTTGCCCTGGCCGCAATGGTTCTAATTCTCTTTACATCCCTGAAAATCAACCAGACAATATTCTGGATTGGCCTTACTCTAGCTTTGATTGGTCAAACAGGGTTTATCTATTCCCTACATACTTTTAACGTCACACCCGCAGGGGAACCGGTAACAGAAGGATTGTATAAGATCTCCCGCAATCCTCAGTGGGTGACTTTTGCGGTGGTGATGGTCGGATTCAGTTTTATGGTAGGCAGCTGGACAGTTTTGGCGCTGCTGACTGTGCGGGTGGTAATGAACCATTTCCGAATTCTGGGTGAAGAAAAGGCTCTGGAAGAACAATACGGGAGTTCTTACCTGGAATATAAAAAGTCCGTTCCGCGTTATTTCGTTTTTTTCTAAGGTCTACAATATGTCAATAAAATTGAAACCCCACAGCGTGATCCTCTTCCAGGGCGATTCCATCACCGATGTCGGCCGCAGTCGGCAGGCTATTGGCCCCAACAATCCGGACGGGCTTGGGGGCGGATATCCCCAGTTGATCAGTAAACATCTATTGAAAAGTTATCCCAATCACTACCTGCAGATCTACAATCGCGGTGTGAGCGGCGATCGAATCCGCGATCTAGCTCACCGCTGGCAAAACGATACCTTGCGCCTTCTTCCAAACATCGTCAGTCTTCTGATCGGAGTGAACGATACTTGGAACTATCTTTATATGGGCATGGGCTCCGACCCAAAGGATTACCAAGAGGTCTACCGAAAGCTCCTCCAGGACACTCGCCAAGTACAGCCAGACACTCAATTTGTTCTCTGTGAACCTTTTGTGCTCATCACCGGTGAAGTAACAGAGGAATGGTTGAAGGATATCAATGAAAGGCAGGAAATTGCTCGGGGGCTTGCCCAGGAGTATAACGGAGTGGCCGTACCCTTTCAATCTGCTCTGGATAAAGCCGCGAATAATATTTCTCCCCACAAATTACTAGAGGATGGCGTTCATCCTACAGATTTAGGGCATCGGGTTCTGGCGGATTGCTGGATTGAAACGGTATTGAGCTAATTAAATTAAGATGCGGGATCCTCCAAGTTTCAGAGGTCCCGCATTACTTATCCAAATAATTTGCTTCAGGGAACCACTTAAGGATCCCGCATCCTGCGTTTATTTATTTTTCGGGCGGCGGAACTGGCAGATCATCTACAGCAGTTTCAATCCATTTATCCCCTTCATCTATTAACATTACTGGAATATCCTGCCGGATGGGATACTTCCTGCTGCATTCCTTGCAGACCAGCCAGGCTTTCTTATAATAATCCAGGGTCCCTTCCCGGGTTTGGACACAGGCTGGACACCTCAAAATTTCAAGCAGTTCTTTGCTGACCATTCCTTCCTCCTCAAATCAAGCATTTCTCCACATTATTATAGCTTACTTCTTTTTACAGGGATCGTCTGGATCCGGGTTCTTGGGTGGATAATTTTTCGTACCGGGCCCATACTGGCAAACCGCGGCCCATGGTTGATACTTGGTCTTAAATATATCCTGCCAAAGTTTTTGTCCATCACGGTACACATCGCGAGTGATAGTAACGGTTCCACCTTCAACTGACCAATCTACCTGTTTGATTTCTCCTTTTGCCAACTCTGGGTTTTCTTCGTAAATTGGGTCGGGTGGGTCCATTTTATTCTTTAGTCCCGTGGTATCCCAATCGACAGTTCGTCCATCAGATGTGCTGTAAAATCTCCAAAGAAGTTGGCGGTACCCTTCATATACATAGGTTTCCATCAACAGCCAATGGTCCGAATCGTTCGTGAATTTAAAATCAACTACTGGAACATAAACCGTGGCGTCCAATCCTGCTAGATTTGTATTATGACTCCCATCAGATCTTTGCTCATAATATCCTACTCGATAGGCATGAGGGTGCCGTTCCACAATCTGGTAACCGCCATTAAAAACTGTCCTGAATAAAGTGGTGCTGACCTGGCAAACTCCGCCTCCCACGCCTTTAATTGTGCGGTCTCCAAGAATGATCCAGGCTTCTGCGTATCCTTCATCAAGGTTTACATCTCCCAGCTGCTCGGCCATGGAAAAGGTCTCTCCTGGAGCAATAAAAATTCCATGGAATTTTGCTGCCGCTGTGGAAATATTTTTGATCCTGGCGCTGTCTGATCCGTAAAAATAACTTGCTTGTGAGCTGACCAATTCGGTGATTCCCAGCTCTTCTGCTGTGTGTTCCGATGTGATCTCTGGGAAAGTTTTTTCCACAGCCAAATTGATCTTATGAGTGCCTTCCAAGAGCTGGGCCTGGATATCTATAATGGATTGGTTGATATCCAAAACCAAACCAGTTTCATCCTCCTCTATCAAGACCAACTCCTTGGTATCATCATCAAAATACATACGGGCGTTTTTTGGATTCCTATTGATCGACGCTTCACGTCCAACCAGATACTCACGTAAAGCCTCGGAGTCTAATGCGATCCGGTACTCACTGCCATTATCTGTATTAATCCGCTCTATGATCATCATCTCCACCAGTTTGTCTGGCTGGATGGACCATGGACCCGGATCGTTTTCAGCTGCATCGGGGATCTGTAATAACAAAGGCTGGCTTAATATTTGTCGGGCGAATTCTGCCTGGGCGGTCACATCAAGGATATCTGGATAAGTCTCAGTAACGATTAATGGGATGCTGCCATCCTGCATGCTTTGCATCTGCAGGCCAACGACTTCAAGCGAGGCCTGTATATCCATTTCTCTTCCAATCTGTCCGGGCTGCACCACCACTTCCAAGCCATCCAGTTCCAGTGATGCTTCCATAACTGGCTGATTTACTTCAGCAGCTAACTCTGCCAGGAATTCTGAGCCTGTTTCTTCATCCATAACAAACTGGGGTGCCAGGATAACTCCATGGCGCAGGATCTGAATCTGGGCTGCGATCCGACGGGCAATATTTCCTTCTCGTCCCGTATTGAACGCGAGTTCAGCATTAAATTGGGGGCTGAAAAACAATCCCAGTTCAGCTGGTGTAACAGTCCTACTGAGCTCAAGATACTGCAAGGTAATTTCCCCTTGTTCAGGATATTGAATTTCTTTTCGAAGCAAGTCTGCCGCATCAATTGGCGCCTGGCCACTGAGATTGACCCAACCAACCTGGATGTTCGGGAAGATCCGTCCTGAATATATCGCCCGAAAACTCGTGGTGGCTATACCTATCACCAGCACAAAGATCAGGATTCCTCCTGCCAGTGCAGCACCAATTTTTATTAGCGGCTCAGAAATTGAAGGCTTAAGTTTCATGGATTTCATTTTACCAAAGAGGTACGCCTCATCCCGATAGGTTTTTTATATTGATTTAGGTCCTCAGCAACGTGCAATTATCCTGCCAAGCAGTTCTGTGAACTCAGCCCGTCTCAGCGACTTCAGAAACAGTGATTTCCTTAAATAGCACACTGAGGTAGTCTTCTCCAGTTCTATCATCCTCAGGCAAGATACGGCACAAAGCCTCCCTCGTCTTGATAATCTCCGGGATGGTAACTGGCCGACCAGCTCTTTCTGAACTTTTCCGGATAAATAATCCATGTTGGGATCGATGGCACTGGATTGCTTCCAGTTTTTTCCCTTTCCAGGGAGTGATATCCACCTCGATGCCCGGTTCCGGAGCGAACTTCCCGGTTTCTCTTGATAACCAGGATGGCGCATAAACAGACTCAACAGGGAAATCCTTTCCATTCAAAGCAGACATCATAGCCTGATGGGCCTGGATATGAGCCGGGTGTCCGTATTCTCCACCTGGGCCGTGGGTCAGGATGATCTGGGGCTTGACCCTTGATATATGCGAACTGATCTCATCTGCCACTTGGTCGACATTTTTACTGAATGGGTACAATTCATTATTGGGTCCAACAAGCGGGTCCTGGTAATTCAGAAACTGAACTGATTTTCCTCCCAGGGCTTCTACTGCGCATCTCAGTTCGCCCTCTCTAACTTTTCCTAATTCTCCCCTGGTGCATATAGGAGGATCTCCCATTTCCCCGCCCTCACCGCGGGTGGCACATAAATAGTGGATCTCCGCTCCATGTTCTGCCAAAAAGGCCAGGGTTCCACCCAGGAACATGGTCTCATCATCAGGATGTGCAAAAAAAGCCAGGATACGAAAATCTGTAAATTTTTTGTCTGCCATAGAATCAAAATGTACCACAAGCTCTGTTAATAAGGTATAAGAACCTTCATTAGCAACTAAGAGCCTATATCCACCGTATATAATTAATAATGAAGAGAAAGTTCCAATTAATATTTTCCTAAATGGAGGAGAAAATGCAAATCACAATTTTGGTATCTGCCTTAGCTGCTTTTTCCTGGCTAGTGGTCGTTGCCTTTCTGGCCTTGGCCGTCTTACGTGCCCGGCAGGGAAAGAAATCCCGTGGTGCTGTGACCGGGATTATCGTCGCAGTGATTGCTGGCGTGTTGTTAAGCACTGTCAGTGCCGGACTGGTATTCGTTCAGCCCCAGGAACGCGGTGTTGTTATCAGCGCCATCGCTCCAGATGGATACCGTAAAGATGTCATGCAGCCCGGTCTGCGTTGGGTGATCCCCTACGCTGAAAATGTAAAAACGTATTCAATCTCAAAAGAAACCTACACAATGTCCATCGCCCACCTGGAAGGGGAAGTCCAGGGCGATGATTCCATAGCAGCTCGCACAGCAGACGGGCAGGAAGTTTATATTGATGCGTCAATTATCTTCTCCCTCAATCCTGCTGAAGTCTTGAATGTGCATATCGTCTGGCAGGACCGCTACGTAGAAGGCCTGGTGCGCCCTACTGTTCGCGGTGTGATCCGGGATGCTGTATCCCAATTCCGGGTCAACGAAGTCTACAGCACCAAGCGTGATGAACTAAAATTGCAGATGGAAGATGAGATGAGAATAGCTATGGAAAGAAATGGCTTGATCCTGTCTGACTTTGTGCTGCGCAATATTACCTTTACTCCAGAATATGCTGCCTCGATCGAACAGAAGCAGATAGCCGAACAGCTGGCCCAACAGGCCGAATATATTGTTGAACAGCGCCGTCAGGAAGCCGAACAGGCCCGGCAGGTTGCTGAAGGCACCAAAGATGCTGCCATCCTGGCAGCTGAAGGCCGAGCAGAATCAGTTGTGATCGAAGCCAAGGCGGAAGCTGAGGCTCTGCAATTAATTGCAGAAGTTCTGGCAACCAATCCCCAGCTTCTTAACTATCGCTATATCGAGAAATTGGCTCCCGGGATCGATGTCATGCTGGTACCCAATGACAATCCTTACATCCTACCCCTGCCTGATATAACACCCTAGTTATCAGCTTTCATAAGCAAATAAGCTCCCGGAGTTTATATAAACTCCGGGAGTCTTTTTATTTCCAACTCACTTACATCCTTGTTGGTAGAAAGCCATTAACTTGGGAAGGTGGTAGAATTTTTTTGAGTACAATAGACAAACAAATTCATAAGGACAAGAATGCCCAAAAAAGAAAAGAAACCTTCTGGGAAACAGATCCTCCTCACGTCACTGTCCACCTGCGCGGGTTGAGCATCCAAGCTGAGCGCTGATGCGCTGGCGCAGGTCCTGCGCCCCCTGGATGGATTGTTCAACAATAAAGACTACCCTGATTTGCTGGTTGGGCTGGGAGAACCGGATGATGCCGCCGTTTGGCGGCTGGATGACGATCGGGCCCTGATCGCAACCACAGATTTCTTCACGCCAGTCGTGGATGATCCCTATGACTATGGAGCCATCTCGGCCGCGAACAGCCTTTCAGATATCTATGCAATGGGCGGTGCACCATTTCTAGCGCTGAATATTGCTGCCTTTCCAGGAAATCTTCCCCCTGAGATCTGTGGGGAAATCCTGAAAGGTGGTGCTGAAAAAGCCAAGGAAGCTGGTGTTGTGATCGCCGGGGGCCATACTATTCAAGATAAAGAACCCAAATACGGTTTGATCTGCTTGGGGTTTGCTCACCCAGACCTGATCATGACCAAGGCGGCCGCCAAACCGGGGGAGGCCCTGGTGATCACCAAGCCGCTCGGTTTTGGGGTCACCACAACAGCCCTTAAAGACGGAAAAGCAAAAAAGGAACACGTCGATGAAGTTGTGGTCTGGATGAAGCAGCTCAATAAAAAAGCCAGCGAACTGGCCCAAGCCCACGGAGTGAAGGCCTCCACAGATATCACTGGCTTTAGTTTACTCGGCCACAGTTGGGAAATGGCCCAGGCCTCGGGTGTTGGATTCAATATTCACTGGGATCTGCTCCCCTTTGTCAGTGGAGCCAAGGAATATGCCAGTGAGTTCACTTTCCCTGGTGGCGCTTATGACAACCGCCAATATTTTGGCGACCATATCAAAGCCCCAAAATCGCTCTCCGAGGAAGAATTAATGCTGCTCTTTGACCCCCAAACTAGCGGTGGGCTCTTGTTCTCAATTTCCTGCGATGAACTGGACGATTTCCGGATCCACGCAGAAAAGATGGAACAGCCAATCTGGGTCATCGGTGATGTTGTGGATGGAAATCAGATCACGATAAAATAAGTAATCTTGTCAATTGATCGACTTAAAAACACAAAAGGGCTGTCTTGCTGACAGCCCTTTTTCTATGTTTCAGATCGTCATTTACCAATCTCCTGCATAATCCAAGTGGTAGGGTTTGGCTTGTTCTACCAGGTAGAATCGCTGGAGTTCAACAAGCTGCCTTAAATGGATCAGATCGTGAGTTACCCAGGAGACAAACATATCCCCGGCGCTAATTTCTCCGAAAGGCGCCTCATAAATAATGTCCCAATCCGGATTCTCAAGGGAATCCAGCCAGGCCAGGGCTTCATTACGAAGACCCATATACCGATTCAGGGTCTCAAAAAGATCCGCTTCGTTATACTTGCGTTCAGTGACCCAACCTACAGGATCGATTTCCGGCCAGGCTTTATCGGATTGATCCAGGATCATTTTCAAGCGGACAGGAAAATCGAATTCTTCTTCATCTGCCATGTGGCAGATCACTTCGAGAATAGACCAGCTTTCTTGATTCGGTTTCCAGGACATTAGATCTTCAGATATTCCCCGGGCCAGGGCAGCGACTCGGTCCCTGTTGAGCGCTAACTGCCTTTTTAAATAAACCTCATCCATTGTTCCTCCGGTTGCACATCCCGTATTCTTTTCAGGTATCTTAATTATACAGGATGACTCGCTTCAGCTCAGTTCATACAGCCCCAGAGCAGCATCAACTGCCGCCAGGGCATGGATTTCCATCGTGTCGAAAATAGGCACCGGTACATCATCTTCCTTTACCAACAGTCCAATTTCGGTACATCCAAGCACAATCCCCTCTGCTCCTTCATTCACTAAATCCTGAATGACTTCCTTGTAACCCTGACGGGAATCATCCTTGATCACACCTTGAACTAATTCATCATAGATCACGTTGTGCACCAATTCGCGTCCGGCCTGGTTTGGGACAACTA
>Ga0180436_10000468_pt1 | contig 41805 bp, 35 predicted proteins | sample SS_ome_2_FD_132434 | JGI IMG/M metagenome (GOLD analysis project Ga0180436, IMG submission 132434) | Hypersaline lake sediment archaeal communities from the Salton Sea, California, USA - SS_3_S_2 metaG | ecosystem: Environmental > Aquatic > Non-marine Saline and Alkaline > Hypersaline >...
GCCATCGCCAGATAGGGGCGGATTTCCTTGATCACGCGCCCGTCGACGATCGGCATGTTGATTGCGTTGCGGAAGTCGGTTTCATGGAGAGCGTCGACCACCTGCTGCACAACCTGAAGCCCGACCTGGCGCTGCGCCTCCTTGGTGCTGGCCGCCAGGTGCGGGGTCACCAGCACGTTGTCCATGTGCAGCAGTGGATTGGCGAAATCGGGGGGCTCGTCGGTAAGCACGTCGAGAGCAGCTCCGGCCACCTTCCCCGATTCCAGCGCGGCGATCAGGGCCGGTTCGTCGATGAGTGCCCCGCGGGCTGCATTGACGATCCGCACGCCCGGCTTCATCTTGGCGATTGCCTCCTCGTCGATGATGCCGCGCGTCTTGGGGGTGAGGGCGGCGTGAAGCGAGATGAAATCCGACCTGGCCAAGAGCTCGTCCATCGATACTCGCTCGATCCGCATCTCGTGGGCTCGGTCATCGCTCAGGTACGGGTCGAAACAGATGACATCCATGCCAAAGCTCTTGCAGCGCCGGGCTACCCGCCGGCCGATTCGGCCGAGGCCCACAATGCCGATGGTCTTGCCCCTCATCTCAATGCCCTTGTAGAGCTTGCGATCCCACCTCCCCGCACGCAGGCTCGCCGCCGCCGGAGCTACGTGGCGACACATCGCCAGCAGGAGGGCCATGGTGTGCTCCGCCGTAGCCACGGTATTAGCCCCCGGCGTGTTCATGACCACGATTCCCTTCTCGCTCGCCGCCGGGATATCGATGTTGTCCACCCCGACCCCGGCCCGGCCGATCACCCTTAGCTTGTCCGCGGCGGCAATTACCTCGGCGGTTGCCTTGGCACTACTCCGGACGATGAGTGCGTCATAGCCCACAACTTCCTTCGCCAACTCTGCCGGGCTCAAACCCTTCACAACATCAAAATGGATGTCGTCGTTTTCCTCGAGAAGGGTTACCGCTTCCGGGGAGAGTTCGTCGGTAACGAGCAGTCGGAACGCCATGGCTATGCGCCTTTCCGTATGATCATCTCACCCGCGGCAATGCGGGCACGGGCTTCATTGAGCACCGATTCGTACACGGTACCGGAAAGGGCTGTCTTCTCCGTATCAGACAGCGCGAGATGGAGAATCGGAGCCAGCGAGTCGCCGGTTATCAGGACATCGGATTCGGCAACGACGTGGGGCCGGGCGACCACACCGGTGAACCCTATGAATAGGTCGACTGCATCGCGCGCCGCCAGATCGCTGACACCGTCGCCGATGAGCATCGAACGACCAAATCGGTCCCCGAGCAATTCCTGGACCACGGACGACTTGCCTTCAGCTTCAACTAGAGGCGTGTCCTCGGAATCGAGATACTCGACATCGCTCCGCTGTCCCCACTGATCCTGCAGATAGTCCCACCACTGTCCGCTCAACTCGTCGTACTCGAGACCGACCGCCCGGATGTGATCGTGCGCTACACCCAACGACTTACCAAAAGGCCGGACTGCGGCCAATAGCCCACCGGAGACGATGAAGACCTCTTTCCCAATCATATGCAGTGCCCCGATCACACCGGCAGCGTCGGCAACCGTTGTGCTTCGGTAGAGACCGTCGATGCTGGCCACCTCCTCATGGGTCGGCGACAGCAACTCCAATCGCCGGTCATAAACGCTTTGTAGGTAGACCTCACCTTCCATCGCAGCGTCGGTCATCGCCTTGACCTCGTCGAATTTGCCCTTCATCCGGGCGAGTTCGTCGATTCCCTCGATCGTGCTCAGCGTGCTGTCACAGTCGAAGAAGATGAAGTCAAAGCCCTGTCTCGTCGTCTCGCTCATTGTCTCCCGGCGCCGGCCCGGCGGACGATACACCTGACTTCGGCTTGCTCGTCCAATCTCACAACGCGGGGGCACCGCTGCCGAACTGGACCGGCGCGGTTCCCTGGATCATCATCGCCATCTACCTGCTCAGCCCGACAACCGATGCATCGCCGCCCGAATATGCCTCCGGCACTTCATCTCACTGTTCATCTTCTGCAACAGCTTCGCCGTGAACATGGTGCTGCAGTAGCGCAAGTGAAGAAAGTGGATAGACATCTCTAGGAGAAAGGGCCTCCATCATCGTCAGCCTTGTCGCCAAGTCGGTACTCGCCTGGCAGGTATTCGGAGGCACCCTGGCAGCACAAGGCACGCTGTCCGTCTCGAAGGGATGAGGGGTCTGCCTGCGGGCAGCCTCCTCATTGATATCCGACGAAGTTGGCACACGCTTCCATGGGCCGACCCTGCAGGGCGAGCAGTAGGTTGCGCGCCGCTAGATCGCCCATGGCGGCACGGGTTTTTGCAGAGGCACTGCCCAGGTGCGGCGTTATGAAGCAGTTGGTCAGCTTGGTCAGTGGATGATCGGCCGCAATCGGCTCGGGGTCGGTCACATCCAACGCGGCGGCGCCTATTCCCCCTCTTTGCAGGGCTGCCACCAGAGCATCGGTGTCCACGAGCGGACCGCGGGCAACGTTGATCAATGTGGCGTGTGGCTTCATCAGTCGGAGACTCCGCTCGTTGATCATGTGGTAGGTAGAGGCATTGAGCGCCGCAGTGATGACAAGGTGGTCGGCTGCTGCGAGGACGCCGGATAGGTCATGCCGGACCGCACCCAGCTCGTGTTCGACGGCGGGCTTCGGTGAAGGGCTCGCATATACGATGCTCATTCCGAAGCCGGCGCCCCGCCGAGCCACAGCCGCCCCGATTCGGCCCATTCCGACAATTCCCAAAACCGATTCGTACACGTCCTGCCCGAGCAATAGATCCGGTTCCCATTCGCCCCATCCGCCGTCACGAACGTACTCCATGCCTTCTCGTAGGCGCCGGGCGGCCGCGATCAGTAGCCCGAATGCCAGATCTGCCGTGGCCTCGGTGAGCACGCCCGGGGTGTGGCCGACGGGGATTCCCCGCTCCGTGCAGGCAACCAGGTCGATGTTGTCCACCCCGACGGCCATGTTGGAAACCGCACGAAGATTTGACGCAGCCGCCAATAGCTCGCGATCAATTCGATCAGTGAGCATGCAATACAGTCCGTCTGCCTCAGCGACACTTTCCAGCAGCTCGTCGCGTGGCATCACGCAGTCCGCTTCCCAGACGGCAACACGATCGACCTGACGGAGCAGGTCGAGGGCCGAGCCTGGCGGGTACCGGGTAACGAGTATCACGAGGCAATGTTAGAAGTGGGTCGCGCTCTACCACCGGGGCCGCTACCACGTCGCCACCTGACCGGTGGATCAGCTTGACTGGCCACCGGCGCCGGGAGTAGGCCATGCCATACGCGGCTTCGCTTCGTCCTCACCATTCGTCGCGGCCAGACCGTGCTCTGTTGGGTTCTCATCAGCGGGAACGATCGTTGGAGAGACCTGCTCGAGCAAGGCGCTGAGCCTCTCGGCTGGATCGTCGTCGTCATCATCGTCATCTAGGGACGACTCCGCTTCGTCGACAGACGATGCCTTCGCATCGCCAGCCTCATCAGCAGGAACCGGGTTCGTTGGATTGATCGCCTCTTCCTGCTGAGCAGCCAATGCTCGCTCCCGCTCAGCAAGCTCCCGCTCGGCCTGATCCAGCTCGGCGCGTCGCAAGCGCAGCTCTTCAGACATACCGACATCTTGCTCCGCCGCAGCCAGCATCGCCTCGAGCTCATCCTCGGTGTCGACTTCTGCTGGAGTAGCGTCGGATCCGGCCGTCGTCTCCTCAGTGCGGGCCTCGGCGGCGGCAATCAGCGATGTCGACTTCTGCTCGGCTTCCCGCAACAGCCGGTCGGCCGCGGTACGGGCATCGGCAAGCCGAGTCTCTGCTTCCTCACGCATAGATGCAGCAGCTCGCGATGCTTCGGTCTCGATCTCTTCGGCCCGACTCTCGGCAGCGGCGATTATGTCATCGCGGGCCTGGCTCATCGATCGTTGCGCCTCGACGAGGTCTTCGGCTTCGAGCTTTGACCGGAGGGCCACCGACCGTGCCTCCTCGGCTTGAGCGGTCAGCGTGGCCACCGTTTCCCGAACCTGCTCTGCTTCCTCCCGTGCTTTGGCGATCACTTTGGCCGCGCGTTGCTCCGCTTCCTCCTCGGCATCGGCCCTGATCTCCCTAGCTTCCTCGCGAGCAGCCTCCAGGAGGGCAGTGGCCTCTTCGCTGCTATTCGCTTCCGCAGCACCGGCCGCAAGCTCTGCCCGCAGATCGGCAATCGTCTCCCGGGCGCCAGCCAATTCCTCACGAGTTGCCGCCAGATCGGACTCGAGCTCGGCAGATCGGTCGGCCGACTCCGTCGCAACGGCGGATGCCTTCGTCAGCTCGCCAACCAGCTCATCCTGTTCTCCATGGTCGCGTGCACTTCGAAGAAGCGCCTCAGTCTCCCGAAGGCGCGCCAGGTACTCGTCTTCGGCCGGCGCCTCAGCTCGGGCTCGCTCCAGCTCTGCTTCCAGGTCGGCGATCTTGGCGGAGCGGTGCTCAGCGTCGGCATCCGCCGCAGCCACACGAGCCTGGCCTTGTTCCAAAGCTGTCTCCGCTGCAGCCACGGCATCCTCGAGCTTCGAGATCTGATCGTCACGCGCCGTCAGCTCTCCTTCGAGCCGCGTCACATCAGCGCGGGCGGCACTCAGGTGATTCTCCAACTCGGCGAACTTCTCCTCCAGGTGAGATGGTTCGCTGGTGCCGTTCTCGAGTTCAACGATCCGCTTGCGGGCAGCGTCGAGTTCCTTGCGCGCAGCCGATGTGTCATCGTGAGCACGACGGAGCTGGGCAGCGGTCGCCGCCAACTCTGCCTCGAGTTCCTCGGTGCCTTTGCCGTCGGTTTCCTGTCGTAGCCGGTCAGCCTCCCGTCGAGCTGCCGCGACGATCTCATCCGCTTGAGCGCGGGCGGCTTCGAGCTCGCCGGCAGGTGCTCCACCATCACCGGCGATCGCCGCGGCCTTGATCCGGCTCGCCTCGGCGTGCGCCTGTTCTTCGATTTCGTCGGCGCGACGACGGGCTCGCTCGAGAATCCGATCCTTCGCATCGAAGACCGCCATCATGGCGTTGTCGACAGAAACCTTCTCGGTTGCCCGGGACTTCGACAGATCGCGCTCGAGGTCGGCCACACGTTGGGCGGTGCGCCGGGAGTGCCCCTCCAACTCGCGGAACGCCTGCTCGAGATCTTCGAGATAGTTGCGGACCTCGCGTTTGTCATATCCCCGGCGGCTCGTTGCGAACTGGCGTTCGTTAATGCGCTGGGCAAATTGGCTTCGTTCTTCGCTCACCCAGTAGCTATCGGCAGATCGAGCGGCGCCTTGATAGCGAGTAATGGGCTGGGCGCACTGCCCGGTGCGCTACATCGCCTGGCTGAGACGGTGCTCTTCGGCGGTGGCGGAGGCAACGAAGTCGAAATCCTCTAGATCGGCCGTCCGCTCGTATACCACGGTGCCCGGAACAGCCTGATCCTCGGTCGGCTGCGTGTCCAGCGCTGCCTTGATCTTCTCCAACTCAGCCATGGCGTGCATTGCTGTCTGCTGTGCCTGTGCGAGCTTGTGCTCGTACTCCCGACGCACCCAATCGACCTCGCGGGCGGCAGCCCGGAGCTCTGCATTCTGTTCCTGCTCATGCTTGAGCTGAGCCTGCAGGCTCGTGATATCGACGGTTGTCGTCGCCTCGAGCTGACCGATGACATTGTGTGCATCGTTCAGCTGCATCCGCAGCCGCTCACCATCAGCGCGAGCCTGAACCAGCTCATGCTCCAAATCACTGACTCTCTTCTCGAGCTCTGGCTCACGGCCGCGCGATGCGTCGACCTGGGCAAGTAGCGACGAGGCGGTCTTGCCGGCTTCATCGGTGATCTCCTGGGCGCGCCGCTCGGCCCGATCCAGCAGGCGATCCTTCACGTCGAAGACTGCCATCATCGCGTTATCGAGGGAAGCTTTCTCGGTAGCGCGTGCTGCTTTGAGATCCCGTTCGAGTTCGATCACCCTCTGTGACGTCCGTCGGGCGTGACCCTCTATATCCTGGAAAGCGTGTTCCAGATCCTCGAGGTATGACTTCACCTCCCGAGGGTCAAATCCCTTCCGGACGACCGAGAATGACTTCTCATCAATCCGCTGGGTTTCTGGTGTTCTCTCTCTCATACAGAATTTGTCGGCAGCCGGCCGCCGCGATTCACTAGTTAATTCGGGTTTCGCTCAATAGCCAGGTGCAGCGAGCGGGCTGAGCCCACCGTTGCCCATCCCAGTTGCAGGGATCGACCCACTCTCATCTTCCTCTCATCGCTGTGGGAACATGATGAACACTGGCGACCACGTGAGGACCTGTGCGAATTCTGGTTGTTGAAGATGAGCCGAAGATGGCGTCACTGTTACAGCGCGGGTTAGAGCGAGATGCCTATGCAGTAGACATCGTCACCAGCGGCGAGGATGCATTGTGGGCTGCGCAGGAGTGGCCCTACGACTGCATCATTCTCGATGTCGGCATTCCACCTCCAAATGGATTCGAAGTTGCCCGCACTCTCCGTGCCGCAGGTAACTGGGTGCCGATCCTTCTGCTGACCGTTCGCGACGAAGTCAACGACCGGGTCCGCGGACTCGACGCCGGGGCCGACGATTACTTGACCAAACCCTTCGCCTTTGATGAGCTCTACGCCCGCCTGCGGGCGCTACTCCGCCGAACGCCGGTGGCTCGGCCCGGGCTCCTCGAGTGCGGTGATTTGAGTCTCGACCGGGCCCTTCATTCTGCGGAACGACAAGATGTGACTATCGACCTGAGCCCGCGCGAGTTTGCTCTCCTGGAATTCCTAATGATCCACAAAGGCGATGTAGTCACCAGAACCGAGATCATGGACCACGTATGGAACTTCGAGTTTGATGGCACGTCGAATGTCGTCGACGTATACGTTCGCTATCTCCGGGACAAGATCGATCGCCCGTTCGGAGTCGATTCGATCGAGACAGTTCGCGGAGTTGGGTATCGCTTGAGGGAACCGGAATCTGATGCCACAGCAGGCTAGACACACTCTCCGGTGGCGATTTGCCTGGCGTGCTGCATTGACCACAGCCTTGGTGGTGGCGGCAGTCGGTGGAGCCAGTCTCGTGTACTGGGAGGGCGAGGTAAAGCAGGCAATCGAAGATGGCGTCGCAGACCACCTGCGAGCTCTCGAGGCCGAGCTCGATCTCGCAGCGGTTGCTCCGACGGTGGACAGCCCCGTTGTGCTGCCCTCCCCCGAACGATTCGTTCAGGTCGTTACACCGGACGGGCGTGTCGTTGCTGCGTCGTCTGAATTGGTCAGCGTAGGCCCGGTGCTCTCGACGGCTCAGGTGGGAGAGGTAACCGGCGACTTCGTTGCCGAGATACCCGATCCGCGCGGGAATCCCGACGAAGCACTGGTGATGGCGCGCACCGTGTCGGTTGACGGGTCAGAGCTCATTGGCATCGTCGGCACGTCGCTCGAGCCGGAACGTACTGCACGCGCCACCTCGCTGTGGATCCTCGGGCTAGCGGTACCTGCGCTCGCACTACTGATCGGAGGCGGAGTCTGGATCGCCATCACTTTGGCGATGCGCCCCGTCAATGAGATGGCTGCGCAAGCCGATGCGGTTGCCACCGGCGCAGCGCCGTGGCAGCTGGCGATCGAGCCAGATACGGTCGAACTCAGCTCCCTGGCCGAGAGCCTCGATCAGCTGCTTGCTCATCTTCGCAGTACCTTTGAAAGCGAACGGCAGTTTCTCGACGATGCCAGCCATGAGCTGCGGACACCAATTGCCGTTGCCCGGGGAGAACTAGATTTGCTTCGTCACGAGGTTGATCAGAATTCGGACACCCTCCCCGCAGTGACGTCAGCAATTGAGGAACTCGACCGGCTGGACCGGCTGGCGGCGGATCTGCTTACCCTCGCCCGCGCCCGCAACGCCCATCCGCGCCTCGAGCCGTGCGATCTGGCGGCCACGGCGAGGCGTGCTGCCGCAACGGTGATGCGGGAGCCCGATCAGCGGAACGTGAAGGTGTCTGTTCGCGGCTCTGCCTCGGCGATGGCTGACGCCAATGCCCTGGAGAGGGTATTCCAGAATGCGATCCGGAACGCTGTCTCCTACTGCGAGAGCGAAGTCGCTGTTGTCCTCTCAATGGCGGCGGAGGACGCCGAAATCACCATCACCGATGACGGCCCCGGCTTCCCCAAATCTCTCACCGGGTCGTCGTTTCCCCGGTTCGCCCATGGCCGCGGCCGCGACCGCAATGGGACCGGCCTCGGGCTGGCGATCGCATCGGCAATAGTCGCTGCACACGGTGGAACGATCACCGCCGACAACAACAACAATGCCGGCGCTCGAGTTTTGGTCCGTCTGCCCGCGCACTTGTCGTAGCACGCAGATCGTCGGCCCTTTTTCGCCGCTAATCACGGCCCCTGCTCTCACCGTCCTCTCATCTGGGCTCCTGCACACTGAATGAGTAGTGATTGTCGAAACTCAGCGAGCTCCCTATGGATGAGAACAAGAGCATGACAGTACTGACCGGCACTTCCCGAGAACACGAAATGCAGGAGCTCTTTGACCGTGAGTTCCCGCGGGGTGCGCTCTGTGTAGTGATGCACATGGCCAATGGGCGCATTGCGGCAACTCAATCGTGCCCCACCGGCCGACTGGTCTGCGACAAATACGAGCAGGATGAAGATGGCGTCTGGTACCACGTAATCATCGATCCAAGGGAACGTGTCGACGAGGACGCCGACACCATTCGGCTCTGGGTAGGTGCGCCCCATCGTCATCAAGACAGCCAGTCTCTGTGGGAAGCAACTGTGAGGGCACCAACCGGCAACACGGCGGTGCTACGACTCAACGCAGATCCCCCCGAACGGTGGCGTCCCGACCCGGCGATGCGCCGCGCTGTATCGGCTCGCTATGCCGACTCTCTGGCTACCCAGGGTGACCCGGGATGACACCGGTCAAGGCTGCCTTCGTTCTGGTCATTCTCGTTGTGCTCATTGCAGTCGCAAGCTGTGCCGAAACCGGACGGCCTGGTCTCGACAGCTGGGCTGCCGATTGGGAGGACCTAACCAGAACGCTGCCGACGGTTGATCAGCTTGGTACGCCTCCAGATCGTGACCTATGTGCCCATGCACTTGGCGAGATCAGGGAGGCTCAAGCAGATCTCCTCCCCACTCCGGACATTTCCCTCGATCCCGTGGTGCAGGAGTGGTTCACCGTTGCCGAGGATGCTCTGTTCGAATGCCCTCCGTCCAGCAGCCAGTTCCCAGACCTCGGGTATGCGTACCAGGTGCTCACCCGCCTCGAGGCTGAGGTCGATGCAGCACTCGCATTAGCCGACGCGCCGTAGCGCCAATGGGTCAAACCCTGAGCAACCGGAACTCGCGCTCTACCTTCGATGCCAAACGCAACGGCAAGTCACGGACGAAGTGGGAGAGCCCACTGCGCATCGTTGCCGCAGTGGTCACTATCACCGGTGGGTTCATGCTTGGCCCGGCCCTGGTATCCGCGCTGTATGGCGAGACCAGAGCAACAACCGGCTTGCTGTTCGCTGCCGCAGCAACGGCGACAATCGGTGGAGCCTCATGGTGGTCCCTACGAATGCACAAGGAACTCTCCACCGTGCAGGCATTCGGTGCGGTTGGCCTCAGCTGGGTGGCAATGGCGGCTTTCGGATCCCTTCCGTACCTGCTGACGGGCTCAATCCCCTCGGTAACAAATGCCGTTTTTGAGTCGGCTTCCGGTTTCACAGCTACCGGTTCGTCGATCCTGGTCGATCCGGCGGCGCTCACTCACGGCGTTCTGTTCTGGAGGGCACTCACCCACTGGATCGGGGGTATGGGTGTCATAGTCCTGGCCATCGCTTTGCTACCCCTGCTCGGAGTCGGTGCGGTAACGCTGGCCCGGGCTGAGTCACCCGGCCCTATCCCCGAGCGAGTCACGCCAAGATTCAGCGAGACGGCCAAACGAGTGTGGCTCATATACGCAGGCTTCACACTCGCTCAGGTCGTGCTGCTCACAGCAGGCGACATGAGCCTCTTCGACTCGATTGCCCATTCTTTTGCCACGATATCCGGCGGTGGATTCAGCACGAGCGCCGAGTCATTAGGCGGATTCTCGGCCTACTCCCAGTGGATCGTAATCGGCTTCATGATCATCGGGGGGACATCTTTTGCCCTGCATTACCGAGGGCTGCGGCGGCCGGGCTTGTATGTCCGAAACGCCGAGTTCAGGGCGTTCATTCTGATCCTCGCCGTAGCCGCAATCGCGGTTGCCATCGGAACCTGGGGCGAGAACGCTGAGCCCGGGATCCGCGATGCGCTTTTCACCGTGACTTCGGTGATCACCACGACGGGCTTTGCCACAGCCGATTTTGGTGCATGGATCCCATCTGTCCAGATGATTCTGCTGGTCCTCATGTTTGTCGGGGCAATGACCGGTTCAACCTCAGGGTCCGTCAAGGTCTTCCGGATCAGCGTGTTGTGGAACTCAGGGCGCGCTCACCTTCAGCAGATTCACCATCCTCGCCGAGCGGTGATAGCCCGTAGCGGGAGCGCGCCCATCAGCGAGCACATTGTGCACTCAACACGGGTCTTCGTAGTGCTCTACCTGCTGATATTCATGACGGGCACGGCAATGCTTGGCGTGATCGCTACCTCGGTCGATGCCGACCTGGACGTCATTTCGATCGCATCTGCGGTAGCTGCATCGCTGGGCAACATCGGGCCCGGCCTCGGGTCGCTGGGACCTACTTTCAGTTATGCCGCGATACCCGCCCTCGGGAAGTGGCTGCTCGCTGCGATCATGATCATCGGCCGCCTCGAGATCCTCCCCGTGCTACTGCTGGCGAGTCCGCAGTTCTGGCGCCGCCAATGACCGCTTGGAACGTGACTTTCGACAACGGCGAAGCGACAGCCACGTGACAATCTGATGGCACAAACGACGTCAGGACAAGGGAGCGGCGCCGAATCACCGCCCAGAAACATCGCTCTTTTCTTGGTAACGGCTAGATCGCGGCAACGATACTCTCGTCGAGACCCGGGTAGGAGCGCAGGTACTCGCGCCGCTCTTCGGTGAGTTTCTCCACGACCATTGCATACTCGTCGAGGCGGCCCTGCCGCTCATACAACTTGTGCGGACGCAGAATCTCGTCGTCTTCGAAGCCGCGCAGATTCTTGGCAACGTAGTACCCGAAATCGGGATCCTCTTCCCACTCGATTGTGCCGGATACGATCCCCTCGACCACAGCTGCACTGTGCCGGATCTTGACCTTCTTCGATCGCTCATCACCATCGGTGCCACCAACCCTTCCCGTGTTCATCAGATACACCTCGAGGTCGGGCATGGTTGCGAGCAGCTCCAAGATCCGGTTCCCTTGCATGGCGTCATTGTTGAAGAAGAACGGATTCGTACCGGGAACCCGCAGGTTCTTGCCCATCTCTTCGACACCACCGGCCGATGTACCCTTGGTCTCACCGAGCATGAAGTAAGCGGCGGCCTGCTCCCGCTTCAGCTTGGCCACCGCAGGGATTATGTTCTCATTGCGATTGAGCAGGAGCATGTAGTTCGCCGGGGGAAGATCAACCGGGGAACGGTGCCGGATGTTCTCCAGACCGAAGGTAGACCGCCCGTTGGCCGTGTCGCTGTCATCAAAGAAGTCGACGGTACCGTCTTCCTTGCAGTGGGTGTTTTCCAGCCAGGCATCCGGCCGCGTCGTCCCGCCGTAGATGGTGGGCTCATCGTCCGGATCGAGTCCGAATGTCTTGGCGAAGCATCCGTTCTCGGTCGTGTAGACAATGCCCCCCGGCATCAGAGCGTTGAAATCGTCCTGTACGGGCAGCGATCCAAGTTGCTGCCGGAAGGTGGTTGTCGTTTTTCCGGTACCGGACAGGCCCAGGATGATGGCAACCTTCTCCTCACCGTCGACGTCGGGAAACGTCTTCAACCCTGAGTGCAGCGCCAGACCTCCCTTGTGAAATACGTAGTGATTCCACATCCGCAGGCTTCCCATCTTCGACTCGCCGAAGTAGTCAGAGCCGATGACGCGAGTTACGTAGTTCTCCAGGTCCACGAGGATCAGCCGCTCATTCGGCTTGCCCGGGCAGCGCAGCCCCGGGGTGTAGATGACGGTGAAAACCGGGCTCCAGTTCTCATCCTTGGGGAAATAGAGCTGCTGCTGCATCGCCGGAATATTGGCCTGGGTCTTCTCCATATAGAGACGGGCCCCCGTTTGGAAAGCGGGATCAGGGCCGATGTAGCCCTCGACGAGGATCATGTCCTTATCGCCTATATATGCGTCCTGCTTGGCAGCCCACTCCTCGAACTCGGCGCGCGGCATGCGATTCTGGTGAATCTCCTCATCGGCGATGAAGAATGTGGAGGATGCGAGTCGGGCCTTGATCTCTGCCTTGTAGTTGAGATTGCCGAACTCGGTCTCGGTGATGCGCGGCATGTGTTCCAGCACCCACGCCCGCATTTCAGCTTGAGTGGGATTAGCGGCAACTGACCGTGCGGGAGGTAATTCGATGGCCATGAGGTCCTCCTTCGGGGCACCCGTGCCTGAGGGTAGATCTTTGCTGGTTGGGACTGTAGCCGATTGTCCTGCACGGCCACCGAAGGAATTCCCAACACACAGAAACCCCCGGGCTCGGATTCGAGTCCCGGGGGTTCGTTGGCTGCTAGCGACGTTTCCTAGGCGATGGTCACCGAATCGTCTAGGTACACGTCCTGGATGGCATTGAGCAATTCGATACCCTCAGCCATCGGTCGCTGGAATGCCTTGCGTCCGGAAATGAGCCCGGTACCGCCGGCCCTCTTGTTGATGACTGCGGTCCGAACTGCGTCGGCAAGATCGCTCTCTCCGCCTGAGGCGCCCCCGGAGTTGATGAGGCCGACCCGACCCATGTAGGTGTTGACAACCTGCCACCGGGTGAGATCGATCGGATTGTCGGAGGTCAGATCCGAGTAGACCAGTGGGTGGGTACGGCCAAAGCCGATGACGCCGTATCCGTCATTCGAATCGGGTTGCTTCTGCTTGACGATGTCGGCCATGATCGTGGATCCAAGGTGGTTGGCCTGCCCCGTCAGGTCGGCCGACCCCTCGTAGTTGACGCCGTCCTTCTTGAAGCCGCTATTGCGCACGTAGCACCACAAGACGGTGAACATGCCCAGCTGGTGAGCCCGCTCGAACGCTTCTGCGGTTTCCTGCAGTTGTCGCGTCGACTCCTCCGAGCCGAAATAGATGGTGGCACCGACTCCAGCGGCGCCGAGATCGAATGCAGCATCCACCGACCCGTACATGATCTGGTCGGCACGCGCCGGATAGGTCAGCAGCTCATTGTGATTGATCTTGACGATGAAAGGAATCCTGTGGGCGTACTTGCGCGACATCATGGCCAGCACGCCAAAAGTCGAAGCGACCGCGTTGGTGCCGCCCTCGATTGCTAGTTTGACGATGTTCTCCGGGTCGAAATACGCCGGGTTCGGCGCAAACGACGCGGCGGCAGAGTGCTCGATACCCTGATCGACGGGCAGGATCGACACGTAGCCGGTGCCGGCAAGACGGCCGTGGTCGTAGAGACTCTGCAGGCTCCGCAGCACCTGCGGGTTGCGATCGCTTTGGGCAAGAACACGGTCGATGAAATCAGGCCCGGGAAGGCTCAACTGATCCTTGGAGATCTTGGGCTCATAAGTGAGTAGAGCCTCCGCCTCGTCTCCGAGCAGAGCGGATAGGTCCATGACGACTCCTTGGTATTGGCGCGTTGATCAGCGCAGGTCGTTTGTACGCAGCATTATGGCTGATGATCTACTGCCATCGAAACACGCAAACGGCCCCCGATGAATGGACATCCGGCGGTTTTCCACCTTCTACAAGCCGAGCCCGTCCGCAATGGCGGTCGCGACCATGTCGGCCTCGGCCACGAGCTGGGACTCCTGTGTCTCGGGGGCAAGAGCGCCATCACGGTCCGCAACGAGATCCACATAGATCTTGAGCTTCGGTTCCGTCCCGCTGGGTCGCACCAGCGCACGACCCCGTGACCCGAGATCGAGCTCGGCCAGAGGTGTCGCTCCCATGTAGCGCGGTCGATTCTCGGCGCCAACCCGATAGTCGGTCATTGCGACAACATCGATGCCTGCAACCGACTCCGGAGCAGATTCAGCGATCCGCACCATGGCGGCCGCAATCTGGGCGGCACCTTCGCTTCCGGGACGAACGATGCTCTTCTGAGTGGACACCCACATACCGTGACGCTCATAAAGCCGGGCAAGGTAGTCGAGCACGGATTCGCCACGACTCCGGCACTCGGTGGCCAGATCGGCGAAGATCACGGCAGCCGATACACCGTCTTTGTCTCGTACTGCAGGTCCGACGGAATAACCGAGAGCCTCTTCGTACCCGAAGACAAAGGTGCCCTCACCCGCCTCCTCGAGATCGAGCGCAGCGTTCCAGATCCACTTGAAACCGGTCAAAGTGGTCTCGAACCCCGCTCCGTGTGCAGCTGCGATGTCAGCGAGCATCGGCGACGACACAATGCTGTTGAAAACGAGCGGCTTGGCAACACTCGTCTTATCAAGCACGTAGTCGCCCAGGAGCACGCCGATCTGATTGCCGGTCAGGGGTCGCCAACCGTCGGTACGAGGAAGGCTGATTGCCAACCTGTCCGTATCCGGGTCATTGGCGACGATCAGGTCGGCATTTTCCCGAGCTGCCAGGGCATTGGCCAGATCAAGCGCTCCCGGTTCTTCCGGATTGGGAAACGCCACAGTCGGGAAACGCCCGTCCGGCTCGTACTGCTCGGGGACCGGGATGATGTTCTCGTAGCCGGCGGCACGCAGCGCCCCGGTTACGTATGCCCCGCCTACGCCGTGCATCGGCGAGTACACGATTTTGAGATCCGAACCGCGGGCTTGGGGATCTCGGACTGCGGCCAGCTTGGCGAGATAGCGCTCGAAAACGCCTTCGGGAACAGGATGGGCCATCTCTTTGCGATACTTCTTGGAAAGCCGGGGCACATCGTCGGCCGGTGGAGCCGCTTCGATCTTGGCTGCAATATCACTGTCGGTCGGTGGAATGATCTGTGCGCCATTCGAGTCGTAGACCTTGTAGCCGTTGTCGAGCGGGGGGTTGTGACTCGCCGTGATAACCACCGCGGCTCGTGCCCCCAACTCCCTGGCTGCGTACGCGACAATCGGCGTAGGCACCGGATCGGGGAAGTAGCGCACGAGTATCCCCGCTGCCGTCAGTACGGCGATTGTGTCCTTCTGAAATCGATTGCTGGATAGGCGGGCATCACGCCCTACCACAACCGGCTTGTCTGAATCGGGATCCCGAGCCACTAGATACTCGGCCAGACCACGCGTAGTGCGAATCACAACTGCGCGATTCATCCGATTCGATCCGGCCTCTACCCGTCCCCGTAGCCCGGCGGTCCCGAAGGCGAGCGAACCGTCCATCCGCTCCGCCAACTCAGCGACGTCGCCCGCCTCGAGCAACGCCGCCAACTCGGCACGAGTTTTCTTGTCGGGATCCGAGGCAATCCAGGTTGCGGTGCGTTCTCTGAGATCTGTGGGAATGGCACTCATGCCTCCATTATCGGGCTTTGCCCGCCCGGTTGCCACCTAAACGGAACGCAGTTTCCGACATCGGGAGCATGTGCCGCGATAGATCACCTGGGTATCTTCAACTACGCCGTCGATGCGGGCCGGCTCGGGGCACGGGGAAGGACCGGAGCAAGGGACATCGATGACCTCGTTGCAGGTCTTGCAAACAAAGTGGTGGTGGGCAGTTGTGCGCGGCTCATACCGGGCCGGACCGGAACCCGTGTCTACTCGGAGCAGCAAGCCGGCCGCGGCCATATCATTGAGCGCGTTGAACGCCGTTGCGCGGGAGATCGGGGTCCCCATGTTGTCGACAGCTCTGAATATCTCTTCAGCGCCGGGATGGCCACCAAGCCGGGCAAGGGCTTGCAGAACCGCGAGGCGGGCCTGAGTGACTCTCAGACCCGCGCTCCGAAGTTGGCTCTCGCCTATTGCAGGTGAGCTCGCAGCATCCAGAGTTGCTCCTCGAGTCCCTCAATGATCTCCTGCAGCAGCCCATCACTGATCACATCGAGATCTGCAATGGCACTCTGATGCTCACGGGCGCGTTTGGCTGCACCTTCGACCCGCTCAGCCAAAAGACGCATCGCTTCGTTGCCATCGAGCCATTCCACAGGGAACTCACCATTCCGGCCGAGGTTGACCAGGTCGTGAGCTCTGCCCTGGGGAAGCGCACCGAGGATCACAACACGTTCGGCTACCGAATCGCTCCAGAGGCGCCACTGGTCGATAAGCACATCGAGCCGCTCATGAACCGGCTGGAAGTTGTCACCAACGACGGTCCAGTGTGCCTGCTTACCCACCAGGTGTAGGTCGATGAGGTCGATCATTGTCGGCTGCAGATTGTCGGCAACCTTGTTTGCGGTCTCTTCCGGGAGCACTGTCCAAGCCATCACATCCTCCTCGAGCAACCTTGCTATTTAGACTAGATCTAGTTTAGCGTAAATGGGATCGCGGCACCAAATCGCAGCTCCCGAGAGCGCGGGAAGGGCGCCCCGGAGGGCGCCCTTCCTCGACAGGTCGATCGCTGCTATTAATCGTCCGAAGATGTGGCTTGCTTAGCTGCGATCTCCTGGACGATGTCGGCGTTGGCGAGGGTGGTCACGTCACCCAGCTGCCGCTGCTCGGAGATGTCTTTGAGGAGACGACGCATGATCTTGCCGGATCGAGTCTTCGGCAGGTCTGCCGTGAACACGATGCTCTTGGGCTTGGCGATCGGGCCGATCGAGGCGGCAACATGGTTGCGCAACTCCTGGAGAAGCTCTTCGCTTCCCTCGACATCACCGCGTAGGGTCACAAACGCTGCGATTGCCTGGCCGGTGACCGGGTCTTTGCGGCCGACGACGGCGGCCTCGGCAACAGCGTCGTGGCTGACAAGTGCCGACTCGACCTCGGTGGTCGAAATGTTGTGACCGGCGATCAGCATGACGTCATCAACACGACCGAGCAGCCAGAAGTAGCCGTCTTCGTCGCGCTTGGCGCCATCGCCTGCGAAATACATGTTGTCGAAGCGTGACCAGTACGTATCGAGATAGCGCTGATCATCGCCGTAGATCGTCCGCAGCATCGACGGCCACGGGCGACGCATGGCGAGGAAACCACCACCACCGAACGGCACCGAATTGCCCTCTTCGTCTACCACATCGGCGCCGACACCCGGGAACGGCTTGGTGGCCGAGCCGGGCTTGGTCGCGATTGCCCCCGGGATCGGTGTGATCATGATGGCACCGGTCTCGGTCTGCCACCACGTATCGACGATCGGGCACTTGTTCCCGCCGATCATCTCGTTGTACCACATCCATGCCTCAGGGTTGATCGGCTCACCAACCGTGCCGAGCAGGCGCAGCGACGAAAGATCGTGCTTGGTAACGTGTTCGTCACCCCACTTCATGAACGCACGGATCGCAGTCGGAGCCGTGTAGAAGATGGAGCACTTGTAGTCCTCGACGATCTGCCACAGACGATCGAGACCCGGGTGGTTCGGGGCACCCTCGTACATAATGCTCGTCGCGCCGTTGGCCAGCGGGCCATAGGTGATGTAGGAGTGGCCGGTGATCCAGCCGATGTCGGCCGTGCACCAGTAGACATCGTCGGCCTTCAGATCGAAGACCAGATCGTGGGTGGTCGTCACCTGGGTCAGGTAGCCGCCCTGGGTGTGGACAATGCCCTTGGGCTTGCCGGTTGTACCGGAGGTGTAGAGGATGAAGAGCGGATCTTCCGCGTTCATGACCTCAGCAGGGCAATCGGTAGATTGATCGGCGACCAGATCCGAGTACCAGATATCCTTGTCGGTCCAGTTGATCTCGTTCTCTGTCCGCTTGACGACGACAACCTTCTCAACGGATGGCGAACGAGAAACGGCCTCGTCCGCAACCTCCTTGAGGGAGAACACACCGCCGCGACGCCACGCGCCATCGCCGGTGATGAGGATCTTGCAGTTCGAATCCTGGATACGATCTGCCAGTGAGTCGGATGTGAAACCACCGAAGACAACCGAGTGGATGGCGCCGATGCGGGCGCAGGCCAACAGCGCAATCGGCAACTCTGGAACCATGCCCAGGTAGATGGCAACCCGGTCGCCCTTCTCTACACCGAGGCTCTTGAGGCCGTTGGCCAGCTTGGTTACCCGCTCGTAGAGATCCCGGTACGTGATGTCCTGAGTATCCCCGGGCTCTCCCACCCAGTGGAACGCGACCTTGTCACCCTTGTCCTCGAGATGACGATCGAGGCAGTTGTACGAGACATTGATCTCGCCGTCGCTGAACCACTTGAAGAAAGGAGCCTTGGAGTCGTCGAGCACGACGGTCGGCTCCTTGAACCAAGTGACGCGGTCTAGCGCTTGCTTCTTCCAGAATGCGAGGTAATCAGCATCAGCCTCTGCGTAAATCTCGGCGCCGGCGTTCGCCGCCGCAGCAAACTCGTCGGACGGCGGGAATAGACGGTCCTCGGTCATCAGGTTTTCTATTGCTTTTGGCTGATCAGCCATCAGTCCTCCTAGACACGATCCTGCGTTGCATCCTAGGTTCCAGAAACCCAACCAAAGAGGGACGAAAGTCCCCTTACTTCGGGCAAATGCCTCGCCTTTGGCAAGATCTGACGTTGCTCTGTAAACCCGGTCGGTTCCATTGGCGACGGCTTACTCCAGTCGGAACGATCCCGGCGGAGAATTAGCCTTCGGCCGCGACCGTCTCCAGGTGATCCAAAACGGCTTGAGCGATGATGTCGCTCTCGATGTCGAGGGTGGCGACATGACGCGACTTTTCCAGCCATACGAGACCCTTCTCGACCGACCCAATCCCGTCGTAGATAATCTCCGCGCTCTTCGGCAGCACTGCCTCATCGATTCGCGACTGAATGACCAGGGTGGGGCAAGTCACCCGGTGCAGGTTGCGCCGAGCCGCGCGAATCAAGTCGCCGAGTTCGGCGATCGTGCCGATCGGTTTTGCGTCGTACTGCTGCTGAAACTGCTCCATATCTGGCGACGCCGGGTCCGGTGGGTCGCGAGGATCAACCCGATCTGTGCCGCGGTAGATGCCGGCGAAGCGTGCCCTGCGGTTCCGTACCACCTGCGGGGCATTGATGGTCGTGACCGAGGCAGCTTCCAGCACCGGGGCGATTAGCAGAGAGATGATCCCGCCCAGAGACAATCCAACGAGATGCAGCGGACGGCCGCTCGCAGCCAATTCGATAGCGTCTGTTGCTGCGCTTCGCATCCAATCGCGCCAGCCGGTACCGACCATTTCTACGACGGAGGTGCCGTGTCCGGCGAGCAGAGAACCACGAACTGTGAAGCCTGCCTCATTCAGGGTCGCCGCAAGCGGGCGCAAGTGTGCAGGTGAGCCGGTCCAACCGTGGATCAGGAGCACCGCGTCACGGCGCTCACCATCGAAGTGAAACGGGGCAGCTAGCGGATGCAAGTATTCCAACATATGCGCAACCTAGTGCTGCTGTAGTGGACGCCAGCGGGGGTCGCATCTGCGGCCCCCGCGGCTTGATCTAGTTGGGTTTCCTATTCGCTCTTGCCAACAAACCCGGTGGCTCCGGCAAAGGTGACCAGAACAGTTCCGACAATGAGGACCAGGAAGCCAAGACCGGGTCCAACACTGAACAGCGCATCAGGGATACCGCCCTCGACTAGCCCCGCCGTAACCCCATCGGCCTTGTCGCTTGCATCCATCCACTTGATGACGGCGTAGACGAGTAGCACAAGGCCAATCCCGCCGACGATCATCGAGTCGTTGCGGCTTAGCGCCGCAGCAACAACCGGCCGCACCGCAAGCACGACGACCACGATTATGAAGATGACGAGGACCCACTGAGCCCAGGTATCGAGGCCACCCCAGATTGTGGGGAATTGCGCAGCTGCGCCATCGACGCCGCCGACTACCTCAGCCGGAGCGCCATCCGCAATGCTGGTAGTGAGCGACTTCATGAACAGGCCGATGATCCCAATGATGACGCCTGCAAGCGCCATGAGACGGCTGAGATGCACGATTTCTCCCTCCGATTGATTTGCTCCCGATCCCATCGTACGGAGTTTGCAGTTGCCGGCGCAACACGGCCCGGGCATGCGGCGTCCCGTCTCCATCGATCTATGGGGCCGCTCGACTACGAAAGGAAGATATGCGACTCATCCTTATCGCCACTGCATTACTCCTTGCCGCCTGCAGTCCGGCAGCTGACCCATCACCAGACAGGCTGGTGATCTTGCGGGATGGCGACGTGGTGACGATTGATCGCGACGGATCAAATCCAACGACCGTTGCCAGCGCCGTTGACGGCACCTTCTTCCAACCCATATGGTCGCCGGATCGAGATCTGCTGGCGTTTGGCTCGATCGGGTCACAGTGGGCCATCGCAGTTGCCCGGGTCAGTGACGGTGAGGTGTTCACCTCCGAAACCGACAATCTGCCTTTCTACTTCTCGTGGTCCGCTCGCAACGAGTTGGGGCTACTGCGCAATGGAGACCAGGGTCTCAATCTGGAAACAGTTTCGTTCAGCGAAGCCGGGTTGAGCTCACCGACCGTCGTTGGCAAGGGTCAACCGCTGTACTACTCGTGGAGCCAAGACGGGAGTGAGCTAGTTGCCCATATAGGCCTGGACCAGCTGATCATCAGCGATGGCGAACAGGAAGATCCGCTCCCCATCTCTCCCGGCGGCTTCGCCGCACCGGCGTGGACCGAACGCGGCATTTATGCGGTGGCGGCTGCGGAAGATCAGCAGTCTTTGGTTCTCCTCGATCGCAACGGCGCTGCCGAAACGGTCGCGACACTGGGGAGAATGACCAACCTGGTTCCCAACCGCGACGGATCCCAAGTTGCGCTCCAAACTCTCGCACCTGAACAGCAGTTCCAGTCGGCGTCGTTCCAGCAGATTCCCCGGGTGGCGGCCAATCGGCTCGTAGTTCTGGACACCGCGACCGGCGATTTGACGGCAGTCTCCAGCGAGCCGGTGTTGGCCTTCTTCTGGTCGCCTGCCCACAACCGCCTCCTTGTCCTCGATGTTGTGGATGGAGCGCAGGCGCGGTGGAGTGTGTGGAGCGAGGGGACTCTGGACGAACTGGTGCGGTTCGACTTCGAGGAGTCCTTCCTGACGCAGTTTGTGCCCTTCTTTGATCAGTATGCCCAGAGCGTTTCGCTGTGGTCCCCATCCGGCGATGCCATCGCGTTCCCGGGGAGAGTGGACGGCCGCACCGGAATCTGGGTTCAGGAAATCGGCAGCGAACCGACCTGGATCAGCGAGGGCTCGTGGGTGTCGTGGGCGCCCTAGCTACTCACCCGGATCCGATTCGCGCGGCGACGGCCGCGGCAACCGCCTCATGGCCGGCTTCGGTCCAGTGCATGTTTCCGGGCTGGTAGGGGCAATCCGGCAATCCCCGCAGTAACGCACGTAGATCCATCACTTCGATATCGGTCGCAGCTGCAATTTCCATGGCAAGGCGTTGCGGCTGGTCGAGATCAAAGTCGGCGAGATCGACATTGGAAGGGAAATAGTCGAGATCCTGCGGCTCACACACCTGGATCGACGCCGGTACCAGCAGCATCATGATGCGGGTTCCCGGCAGGAGCGAGCGAAGTCCTTGCATTGCGGTGAGCGTGGCTTGGTAGCCGTCGTCCTCGACGGTGAGACTCCCCGGCTCGAAAGCACTGAAGTAGCCCAGCGCGTATCCGGGTTGATTCGGCCTTCCGGCCAGAGCGAGGATTGGCTCCGTGACGTTGAAGCGAAGCCACTTCGAGACATGCGCCCATTGCAGGCTGGGGACAACGCCGGCTGGGTCGGGCCTGCCGAATCCGATTCCGTCTTGCATCGAGTCGTACTCGAAGACTGCATCCTCGAACTCGTTGACGAAGAAGCCGACGACCACCACATCCGGATCGAGCAGGGGGGCCAGCTCTGCTGCGGCAGTGAGATACTGCTGCGGGCCAAATCCGGTAATCGCCCCGTTCCATACGGTGGCATCCCCGAGCTGACCCTCGAGCAATCTCGGCCAGGCTTGCGGTGTATCCACCCCCTCGGCGCTGGTGAAGGCATCGCCGAGGGCAAGGATCCGCAGCTCTCCCGGACCGGGATCATCCACGGGCCCGGGGAACCCGAACCGATTGGCCGTAACTTCGTAGTCGTAGCTCTGCCAGCGAAGTCGCGTTGTCTGATTCGGCCGAAGCCTCCAGCCGAGTTCATCATCCGCAATCAGGCTCGGTCGTTCGCCCCAGCCGAGCACCTCCTGCGGATCGACGGACCGCACCACTAAATCGGCACCGACCAGGGCTCCATAAACCAGGAGGGCAATCCCGCCGATGGCCACCGAGCGCCGCGCCAAGATGCCCTGCTCGGCCCAGCTGTTCCAGCGCCGCTGCAACCAATCAACGATGCGCTCCAGCACAATCGCCCCGACGACAGCAGCCCCAGTGGCGACGACGAACCCACCCAGCACCCGCACCGGCCCCGCTCTGCCGCCGGGCATTAGAACCTGGTACGCCGGCTGATGCACGATGAACAGCGATAGTGAATGCAGGCCGACCCAGACTGTGATTGAGGACACGCGACCAGTCAGCTCCCGGTCGGAGAGTGTTCGGTAGAGGATCACAAAGAGGCCTGCTCCGTAGAGGAACGGGCCCCAGGCGTTGCCGACTAGATACAGCCCCGAGGCGACGCCGACTGCAATGGCGAGAAGCGATGAGGGGATTGTCCAGCGATGGCGAAGGGGATTGGTCTCCGCGGTCAGCCAAACGGCAACCAGCATCCCAAAGGCAAACTCGGGAAGGCGGGTGACAAAGAACGCCCCGCGCGACCAGACGTCGAGGTAGCTATTGAGGACTAGCAACCCAGCGAGCTTGATGCCGATTCCGCCACCGATCACGTACCAGAACCGCACCGGCCCGAGCTTGCCCAGCCAGCGATAGAGCAGCGGGAACACGAGATACAGCTGGATCAGCAAGGCGATGAACCACCATGCCGGCACCAGGTAGTAGATCGTTTCCGGGGTGATGCGGAACCCGACCAGGCTGGCCCAGAAACGCGCATCCCACACTGCGGCAACCCTGCCACCGCTCCTCCCACCGATGAACAACAGCAACGGCACTGAAGCGACCAAAGCTAGGACGTGGACAGTGACCCAGGTCGGAGCGATGCGGTTGAGCCGACGCCTCAGAAATCCTGCGCCGGTGCCTTTGCGACGAATGGCCGACAGGGTCAACCCGAGGCCGCTGGCGATCACGAAGAGCTGCACCCCAACTTCGCCGAGCAGCCCGGGATAGCGGAACACGTTATAGGTCAGGTCCCACAGCCCGCCGGTGGTTGGTGAAAGCTGCTCGATCCGCTCGGCCAGCGGCGCCCAGCCGGCTTTTGGGTTGAAGATGCTCGGGTACTCGCCCATGCTCTCGAGGGCGTGATTGAACACGATCAATACGAGCGCGATCGCCTTGGTGGCTTCAAGCCACAGCAATCGCTTCATCGACCGGCTAGGCACAGACAAACTCACCCCCTGGCTCGTTCGAGCGTAACGCAACAGGTATTGCGGCGACCTGAGCATGGCCCGGGACAGGGCAGCACTGGGGCTACATCGTCTGGACAGGGGCGTGTGGAGAAGCTCTATACTCGTCTCGCTCGGTTCTTGGGCAGCAAGACGGTGTAATATCCCGTGGCCTCGGGTCTTCCCGATGTGTCGGGCCCCCATCGTCTAGCGGCCTAGGACTCCGCCCTTTCAAGGCGGCAACAGGGATTCGAATTCCCTTGGGGGCGCCCCGGGGGCGTGGTGAAGTCTGGAGTTCACGCCGGCCTGTCAAGCCGGAGGTCGCGGGTTCAAATCCCGTCGCTCCCGCCAACGCCCGGACCTCAGGTCCGGGCGTGCGTGTTTCTGACACGCAAGGTCAGGTAGCTCAGTTGGTAGAGCGCTGGTCTGAAAAACCAGAGGTCGCCGGATCGACGCCGGCCCTGACCACCACCGAAATCCCCTGTCCTGCAGGGGATTTCATCGTTTCTGGGAGCCCGCCGACGCGACCCGAGGCGCGCCCAGGGCGCGCTCAGGGCGCGATATTTCCTTCGGAATCGTTCCAATGAGCAGGCCGAAAGCGCGGCTACAGCCCGCGGTGGATTGCCTGGAGGCGCTGTGCGATCTCGTCTTTGGTGTCCTCGTAGAGGTGTCCGTAGACGTCCATCGTGACTCGAATGCTCGAATGGCCGAGGTGCTCACGCACGAGTCCGGGGTGGGCGCCGGCGGCGATGAGCATCGAGGCGCATGTGTGTCGCATATCGTGGACCCGGGGACGAGAAGCCAACCACGCCTATGTTGCTGTCGAAGGCAATCGGGCAGCGATCGACGTCCTCACCCAAGCCGTCACCCGAGACTGGACCGACCAACCCGCCGTTGCCCGCCGCAACCAACTCAACCAGCCACGTCGGTTAGTGTTGTAGCAAAACTAAAGATTTCGGTTAGTATTGATACATGATTGACGAGACAGGTTCGGTTGAGCCCCGTGAGCTCGCTGACTGGCTGCTGTCTCGGGGACGCCATTGGGTGACCACGAGCCAGGCAGCTGAGCTACTCGGAATCCCAGAGCACCATGTGGCGCCGTCGCTGGCTCAGTCGAGGCGGCGAGGACATCTATTCAGCCCAACCAAGGGGCTTTATGTCGCCATCCCGCCTGAGTTTCGTTCCTGGGGCGCCGTCCCCGCCGCTCACTTTGTGGATCCCATGATGAACCATCTCAGCCACGACTACTACGTGGGCCTGTTGTCGGCAGCCGAGATCCACGGGTCTGCTCATCAGCGTCCGCAGGTGTTCCAGGTGATGACATCGGCGCGCCTTCGGGACCGAGCGTTTGGCCGCGTTCGCATCGGGTTCATCACTTCCGTACACACTTCGGATCGTCCCACGGAGAGCGTGAATACTCCAACCGGGACGATGCGTGTCTCCACTCCAGAAGCGACGGTGCTCGATCTCGTGTCGTTCCCTGATGAGAGCGGCGCCTTGTTCAACGTTGCCACCGTCATCGGGGAGATACTGACCGAGGGCGCGGTTGATGTTGGTCGTCTCGCCGAAGCTGCTGCCGGCTATCCCGCATCGATTGCTCAGCGCACCGGGTGGCTCCTCGATTACATGGCAGGGCGAGTCGAGGTGGAGGTGGACACCGAACCGCTGCTGCCCCTCGCATCTTCACGGACCACACCCACACCACTCGATCCTGGCTACGGGCGATCTGGGATCATCGACCACCGCTGGAACGTGATCGTCGCCGAGTACCCGGACGAGGAGTCGTCGTGATTCCCCGAGCCGCCATCACCGAGTGGGGCCGCGTAGTTCCCTGGCCGACGGTCGAGCAGATCGAGCAAGACCTGCTGCTCTCCCGACTCATCGTTGAGATAGCCAACGACGACTACCTCGGCGACGAGCTGGTATTCCGGGGCGGCACCTGCCTGCACAAACTCCACGCCCCCAAGCCACTGCGTTACAGCGAGGATCTCGACTACGTCCGCAGCACCGCCGGCGGGATTAGAGAGCTCACCCAAGCGGTGGCCCAGATAGGCGAGCGACTTGGCATGGAGGTGCGGACAAGAATCGGCGAGCACCCCAAGATGTTCCTCCGGGCACCCTACGAGACCGGGGCAGGCCGGATGCGGATCAAGATCGAGGTCAACACCTTCGAGCGTTCACCGGCACGCCCGCCGATCAGGATCCCCTACCGTGTCGAGTCGTCCTGGTTCACGGGCAGTGCCGAGGTGCTTACCTTCGCCCTCGATGAGGTCGTGGCGACGAAGATCCGAGCCCTTTTCCAGCGATCTAAGGGGCGCGACCTATTCGACCTCTGGCTAGCCCTCACCAGGCTCGGTGTCCCAGCAACGTCGGTTGTGAAGGCCTTCGCTCCCTACCGCCCCGACGGCTACACCAAACGCCGCGCCGAACTCAACCTTCGCGAGAAGGCGAAGCGCTCGGCGTACCGCGAAGACATCCGTCCGCTAGTGACCACCTGGCCGGAGGCATACGACATCGATACCGCCACGGAGCTTGTCATAGCCGATGTTCTCGCACTGATCGAGTAACCGAGGACCCGAGTTCTACGGAAGCGGTGGTCACTCGAGGCTGCCTGCAGATGCCCAGGTTGTCGAGCTGGGCGGCGTGAAAGCCGGGGCCAAGTCATCTCGGCATCATCTACCGCAGTTCGGCCACCCAATGTGGTTTCCAGATAACGGCTGGCTAGCGCCGAGTGCCGGATACTGAGCGGAAGGGGGTGCGCCATATCGTTCGACGGTGTGGGTGATCTGTGCGTTTGCTCCCTTGCCGAGTACTTGCGCGCTGTCGGGTTCGAGGCCTGCTTTGCCCAGACTTGGTTCCCCACGTCAAGTAAGTCCAATCCGGTCACGTTTCGTTGCGGGCGCGCTTTGTCGTCGCCGTGAGATGGCGTGATCCCATCGTGTGACTCACACGAACGAGACTGCTGAAGCCCGGCGAGGTTCATCGGGAAGATCGGGCTGCGTGTAGCGGCTTCGGGGGCGGACCGGCGGCGGGTTCGCACAGAGCCCTCTGCAGCCCGGGAGTTTGGGACAAGTCCGGGTTGGCTGAGCGGGGTGGTGTAGTTTGCCCAATGGTGGCGAGGGACCCTTTGTTTGATCGGGTCCCTCGCCACTGCGGGTAGTTCGTTGCTCTTCGGAGGGGGTTCTCATCTCATCGTGATCGGTTCCTTGCCCAGCGATGAGCTGCCTGTTGGCGTCGGCTACTACCCTCGCCCGCCGCGACCTCCGCCCGGGCCACCCATCTGGGATTGGGTGATCTGTGTGATGGTCTGTCCGTTGACCGTCACCGTCCCGCCGTTCAGCTGGGCAGTACCCATAACGTCGAATGATGAGGTGGGGGCCGTGATGTCGATCGTTCCTGCGTTGATGTATAGGGCGCCGTTCGAATCGAACGCATCGGTGTCGCCGCTGGCCATGTTCACGTTGATCGTGCCGCCGTTGATTTCGAGAATGACGTCGTAGACGTTGCTCTTTGCCGTGGCATTGATGCCGTCATCGGTGGCGTAGATGTCAATGTCCCCGCCGTTGATTTGGATCTGGGTTGCTTCGATGCCTTCCGTACAGGTCTCGATGTTGATCGTGCCGCCGTCGATCTGGACGATGCTGGTGCCTCGGATCGCATCGTCGGCGGCAGTGATGTTCAGCGTCCCGTCCAGGATGTAGATGTAGCCGACAGAGAGGTCTTCGTCGTACTCGCTGTGCAGGCCGTCCTTGTCCGTGACGATCGTGATGTCTCCCCCGGCGATGCGGATGGAATCGTTCGCCTCCAGGGCGTCCATGAGCGAGGTGATGGAATAGGTACCTCCGGTCACCTTCAGATCGTCTTTGGAGGTGATTCCGTTGCCTTCAGCGGAGACGATGGTCAGTGTGCCGGTCCCGTTGAGTACCAGATCGTCCTTCGAGAAGATCACGGCGTCCAGATTGGTGTCTTCGTCCGCTACATAGGATCCCGTGACTTCCATGACGTTGTCGCTGCTGGTGGTGGTGACGAAGACCTTGTCTGCCGACTTGACGTAGATCGCGGGGGCGGCCTCGTTTTCGATGGTGACGCCTTCCAGCACGATTTGGACCTTCGCTTCATCATCCGCTTCGACCACGACCGTCACGTCCGTTGCCTCACCACTCAACACATAGACGCCTTCTTCAGTGAGTGTCACGTCCTGCCCACTCACCAGATCAATCTGTGTCGCATCGGTCAGATCCGCGGACTGTTCCAGGTCCCGGTCGGTGAACAGATCGGACGTGTCCAGAAGCGAACCATCGACCGACGAGACGGCGCTCACCGAAGCACTCCCTGTGGTGTCTTCTGCCGATTCCGTTGATGCGGTTTCGTCCGAAGATGCGCTGACATCCGTCGTTTGCGTAGTTGCCGAGGCAACGGTCGTTACGGAGCTGTCGTTGTCGCCCTCGGCGGTGCCGCACCCCACCAGGGACATGCTGAGCAGTATCGGTAGGCCGATTGCCGCAATCCTCTTCATCTTCATTGTTTCCCTCCAATCGTGACGTATGTCCTGCTGTTGTCTCCATCGTGCATGCGGCGTCTGGGGCTCGGCTGGGAGGAAGGTTGGGGTTTGCTGTGAACTGGTCGGGTCACCGGCTCACCGGCGGTGCCGTTGGTGGTGCGGGACAGGGTTGCCGGCGGCTCGGCGGCCAGGAATGAGTTCACGCCGCGGGAGCTCTTGCAGGCAGGCCCATGGCAAACGACGAGATTGGGCCGGGTGCCGATCAGGAAGCACGGAGTCGTTGTGCGGCTATCTCCACTGCGAGGCGTTGGGCCAGGATGGTCACGAAGCTCTGGATCGGAGCGTTGCGGTAGTGGTCGATTGCCTGGTGGGCGATCTCGCATCGCAACGCTGGCGTCAGGGCCGAGCCGAATCGTTGTTCGAGGGCACAAGCGATTCCTTCGACTGCGGCCGGATCGTGAGTCTGTGTGGGGCTCGCTACCCGAGCGTCGAGCTCCGGCCGGTGCGCAGTCCTGTCGGGGGGAGCGATGTCGAATGTACGCATCATGTGGTCACGGTACGAACCGAAGCTTGGGTTTCGTTGAGAACCCGCTGGGGCACTCCTGTGAACTCGGCCGCGCCCGATCCGGGCCACGGCATGGCCGATCCTCTGGGAGCTGATGCAGTGCGAGGCAGCACCGCGCTGGGTCGGGAGTTGGTCGCCGGAGTGAGCGTGGTGCCCGATAGTGGCGGCGACGGGCGGGTTGTCAGCCGTGATCGAGGCTTGCGCAGGTGGTGGGAATGGTGATCGTGATTCGGGTGCCTCGGGCATCGCCATTGGCCGCGGTGACGGTGCCGCCGTGGGCGGCAACGATGGCGTCGACGATGGCAAGTCCGAGGCCGCTCCCCCCGGAGCGGCGTGAGCGGGAGGGGTCGGCCCGGTAGAAGCGATCGAAGACGTGCTCCAGAGCCGCGTCGGGTATGCCGGGACCGTTGTCGGTGACGGTGAGCTCAACCGATTCGTCGGTAGACGTGATCTCGAGTGTGGTGGCCGTGCCTTCGGGGGTATGGGCCCTGACGTTGGCCAGGAGGTTGGAGACGACTTGGTGGAGCCGTTCCTTGTCGCCGTCGATCATGGCGTGGTCGGCGCCGATGAGTTCGATCGGACGAGTTGGGTCGATGGTGGCATGATCGGCCGCTGCATCGCGAGCAACCTCAACCAGATCGACGGGCTGCGTGTCGAGTGGCTGGGATTGACCCAGTCGGGCGAGCGTGAGGAGTTCCTCGATGAGGCTGCTCATGCGGCTGCTCTCCCGTTCGATACGCGACCAAGCATTGTGCTCTGCGGCAGGTGTCTCGAGACCACCGGTGAGACGCAGTTCGGCGTATCCGGATATTGCGGCGACGGGGGTGCGCAGTTCGTGGGAGGCGTCGGCAACGAACTGACGGAGCCGTTCTTGTCCGGCGCGCTCGGCCGTGACGGCGTCTTCGATGTGGGTCAGCATGTCGTTGAGGGCGGCGCCAAGGCGGTTGAGTTCGGTGGTGGTGGCGGTTTCGGGAACGCGGCTGGTGAGATCCCCGGCGGCGATGGTCTCGGCCGTTTCGACCATCTCGTCGACGGGGCGGATGGCGCGATGGACGGTCCACCAGGTGGCCACTCCGCCCAGGAGAAGCACTCCGCCGCCGGCGAGCAGCAGCGCGCGGATGAGCGAGCTGGTGGCGGTGGCGATGTCTCCCAGCGGTGCGGCACGGATGACGACGACGCCGTCGTCGAAGGTCTCGATGTTGGCTCGGTAGCGGAGTGTGCCGTCGATGCTGTCGAGGAACACGAGGCCGGATGTTGCGGGGAGTTCGGTGACGTCCGGGAGCGGGTCGGGGTCGTCGGCGAAGCCGGAGGCCTCGCTGCGGATCACGGTGCCGTCGGAGGCGACAAACAGCTCGGCGAACGACCGCAGGAAAGGCTCCTCGGGTTCGGCCCTGATCTCATCGGGCGGGGGCTCTGGTTGATCCGGAAACGGTTCCGGTTCACCGCGGTCGGGCCGGGGCTCCGGCCCACGGGTGACGAAGCTGGTCAGCGTTCTGTCGGTTTGGGCCACGAGGATGGTCTCGATGGACCGTGACGCGGCGAAACCGACGGCGGCGATCACCGCCAGCAGAAGGACGGTGAATGAGATGACCAGTTTGGTTTGAAGGGTCATGCCGTGGTGTTTCGTATGACGTACCCGACACCGCGGACCGTCTGGATCAATGAACTGTTGTGGTCGGCGAGCTTCTTGCGCAGGTAGGAGACGTAGGTCTCGACGATGCCGTAGTTGCCGTCGAAGTCGTACTCCCACACGTAGTCGACGATCTGGCCCTTCGACATGACCCGGCCCTGGTTGAGCAAAAGGAAGCGAAGCAATCGGAACTCGGTGGGTGTCAGCTCGATCTCTTCGCCGTCGTTCCAGACTTGGTGGGCATCTTCGTCGAGGGCGAGGTCGCCGACGGCCAGCCGGGCGCTTTCGGCAGCGCCTCCCGTGCGGCGGAGGAGTGCCTCGATACGCAGCCCCAGTTCCTCGAGGCTGAACGGTTTGGTGAGGTAGTCGTCGCCGCCCTGGCGGAAGCCGACCCGTTTGTCGTCGATGTCGTCGCGGGCGGTGAGGAAGATGACGGGGACCATGTTGCCGTCACGGCGAATCCTGCGGCAGACCTCGAACCCATCCATTTCGGGCATGTTGACGTCCAGGACGACTAGATCAGGAGAGTGTTCCTTGATTGCACGGAGAGCATCAAAGCCGTTGTCCTCGGAACTCACGGTGTAACCCGCAAAGCGAAGCGCGCTCGAAACAAGATCGGTCAGCGACTCCTCATCGTCGACAACGAGGATCGTGGCGTTGTGGTCAGTGGCTGCGTTCATACCCCGAGCATACGACCGGTTCCTGGGAGTTCCCTGAGAATGGCCTGGGAAAAGGCTCAGCTGGCATGGCCAACCCGGTGCCCTTCGAACTTGCGGCGACCAACCGTCAGGTGAGCCCCGGGCTTGGTCGCCCGGGGCTCACTGGACGATGAACCGCTCGGACTAGCTGGCGGTTGCGGTCCCGACGATGGTGCCGGGGGTGTAGGCATCGTCGTCGTACAGTCCTGTCGTTGAGTCGCCGCTGACGGATCCACCGAGGTAGATCTCGTAGCTAGCGCCATCCACGAGATCGGGTGAGGTGAACACGATCACGTCGAACTCGTTGGCAGGTTCGAATGTGACGAGGCCGTCCCCATCCGTGGTCTGGATGTGGACCACGGTGCCCGCATCGATGACAGAATCGGACGTTAGATAGACCGAAGCCTGGGTTGAGCCGGCTCCGACGCCCTGTGAGTTCCTGCCGTCGATATTCGTGCCGATGAGCAGACCGCCGCTGACCTCGAACGAGCCGTTGGAGTCGACGGCGCTATTGCGGGTGTCGGTCGGGCCGTTTACGACAACCACCCCACCGGTCATGACCACGTGTCCGTTCGAGTCGATACCGTCGCCATCGGCGGTTGAGCTCGACTCGATCGTGATCACGGTGGTTCCACCATTGATGTAGATGTAGTAGTCGCCGGCCACCTCACCACCCCCGCCTGGGCCTGGGCCCACACTCAGGGTGTTCGTCTCGGCGGCAGTGCCGTCGGCCACGTTGAGACCGTCATCGTTGGCGGTCACGTCAATGAAGCCGTCATTGATCGTGATGACCTCGGACTCGATCCCTTCGAACGATTCGGTGATGACGATGGAGCCACCATTGATCGTGACGAAAAAGTCACCGTGGATGGCGTCGTCGCCCGAGGCCAGCGTCAAATCGCCCCCATCGATAGTGACAGTCGAGTTCGAGTGAATAGCATCGTCAACGGCGACGGCAGTGATCGTGCCTCCATTGATCACGACCATCACATCTCCCTGAACGGCCCTGGCGTCCTCGCTCGAGCCGGTGGTCCCGGCGGCGATCGTGAGCGTTCCGCCGGTGATCAGGGCATCGGTCGCTGCCTGCACTCCATCGTCGTCGGAGGTCACATCGATCACTCCGTCGGCAACGATGACGTAGCCGAGTTCAGGGTCCTCGTCATTGTCCGACTTGATCCCGTCGCCGCCTGCCGTGACATCGATGTATCCGGCGTTGACGACGACGTAGTCCTTTCCACGGATGCCGTCGTCGACCGCGACCACGGTGATGTCACCGTTGTCGATGACCAGGCCATCCTTGCTGGCAATACCGTCGTTATAGTTGCCGTACACCACCAGCGAACCCTCACCGGCGATAGTGAGATCCGAAGCGCCGTAAAGCGTGGCATTGGGCTCGTCCTGGCCTTCGGCCAGAACGTAGACGGCGCCATCGGTCAGCGTGTTCACGCTGTTTTCGGCCAGAATCACGATTGCCTTCTCGGCGCTCATCACCGCGATTGCGGCACCGTCGCTATTGGTGATATCGGCACCATCCAAGACGAGCTGCACCACGGCGCCGTCACCGGCGTCGACGACGAGTTGGCCGTCACTGAGCGCCCCGGTGACCACGTACGTTCCTGCGGCTGTGAGGGTTGCCGTACTGCCATCAACCGCGACAGAGTTCGAATCTGCGACGATCGCGGTACCGAGAGAGATCTCCACCACGTCCGCCTCGTCGTAGACATAATCGTCCGCGCTGTCGTGTGTATCAGCGTTCTCTTCGATCGTGGTGGCCACTGCCTCCGACTCAGCCGCGGCCGTACTGGAAGTCGCGTCGGCAGTTGCCACCGCCGCGTCGGCTGCGACCGCGATATCATCGCCGCTTGTGGAGCTCACTGCGGTGCTGCATCCAGCCAGCAACGACACGGCAACTGCTACGGACCCGATCAGGGTTGTGTGCTTCTTCATCATCTTCAGTTCCTTCGTTGTTTCTGTTGCTGTACGCCATTTCCTTGGCGCGCTTTCAAGGTATGGCCGGGACCTGGGAGCTTCCTGAGGAAACTCTGCGAGTGGGCTTCGAATCAAAAGGCGGAGGACCCGGCACCGAGCCGGGTCCATTGCGAGTGCGGGTGTGATGGGTCGTCGTCATCTCATGAGGTGGCTCCTTCCAGGAAGGCCACCCACGGCGTTCGGTCACGCCGGGTGATGTGGCGATCGGTGGGAGCAATATCTGCGGTTCTGACAGGTCCCGGGCTGCGGCGACGCAGGTTGATCCCGGTAGGGACCGGGGTCCAACCGAAGTAGGTACGGAGTACCCGGTTCCACTTGTTGGCCGGCAGTCCTGGGGTCAACGCAGCGAGACCGACGCCGTACTTGCTGACCTTGGTGGGCCGCTGGTGCAGCTTCCATAGGAGGTGGTCGATCTCACACGGCGGCCCTGAGGTCTTGGTCTCGACCACTGCCATCTCCGGCAGCGACACGCTCGATCCGTCCGGGGTTTGGCACTGGAGGTTGGTGTCGATGGTGATCCGGCTTGTCGAGTCTGTCTCGAGCAGCGTGGTGCGCTCGTATCTGGTGGTGAGCACCGGTTCGAGCTGCCGGCTGAGTGGGGCGATTGTGTCGAATCCCTCGATGAATTCCAGGGCCTCGCTGTTGAGATGGGCTCGCCGGGCGACGGCGTAGGGCAACCGATGCTTTTCGGTCAGACCGCGCCGCTCTCGAGTCTTCACTTCCAGCGAACACAAACCGCTGTCGAGATACGACCGGGTGCGGACCTTGAACCGGCGGCGGCGCTTGTGCGCCGCCGCCAGGTACGAGACCCGCTCCGGTGTGTCGAAGTACACCGACTCATAGTGGAAGGTGCGCCTGCCGTCGATCTCCAGGATCTGCATCCCGTCTTGTTCGACGAGCAGCCGGGCCACCGACATCGGCACCAGGTACTTGCGGTCTTTTCGAGTCAGCAGTGAGGCAGTGTTGCCGAGGTCTGTGAGGCTGATGGGTCGCAGGGTGTCGATGGGGAGTGGGCGTTCGTTCATCGTTGTTCTCCGATCGCGGCGGGTGCCGAGGCGCGGCCCTGCCGGCCGGTGCCGGCCCGGGGAAGCTCGTAGCGGACACCGACCGACGTGGTGTCGTTGACCAGATCGACCTTGCGCACATTGGCGTGGCTCACCTTGGCGTTGAGCAGGGTTTCCAGTCGCATCACCAAGGCGGTTTCGTCCGTGTATGCGGCGTCGAGGTTGATGATCTGGTTGCGGTACTGGGGAAAGAGACCGGGGTGGTCGCCGATGTACAGAGCGGCAAGGATCGCTGCGGTCATGACCGGAGTTGCCCAGGTCAGGGTTCCGCCGAGCCCGGCGAAGAGCCCGAGCGCCAGCGCTCCGAAGTAATAGGCGATCTCGGTGTGATCGAGTTCGTCGGAGCGGAGACGGATGATCGACAAGATGCCGAACAGACCAAGACCAAGCCCCGCGGAGACAGCCGACGAGGCGAGAACGCTGGCTACCGCCACAACGCCGATGTTGGCCGTCAGATAAGCAACCACCATGCTCTTGCGTCTATGGCGGGGCCAATAGAGGCCAAACGTCAAGACAAGAATGGCGACTACGTCGATGAGGATGTTTGCCGTATGGGACATTGCTGGCTCCATTTGCTTGTTGCTCTGCCCTCAGTTGTATCGAGCCAAGCTGGGCATTCCCTGGGAGCACCCTCAGGACACCCTGAGAGGTTGGGCGACCACCAAGACGCGACTGTGCCGCCCACCGGTTGCGGTGAGCGGCAGCATCGGGGCGCCGGTTGCGGATCGTCGATGCTCCAGAACGGGTCTCAGCGCACTGAGCGGACTGGGCGGCGGTCAGCGAACCAGGTGGACCATGGTGTAGATGCGAATGGCATCTCCCTGGGGGCCACGTCCAATGGGGTAGCTGTCGGGGTCGCTGGTCTCCGGGTGGGACATGGTCGACGCCATCGAGAGGACGCTCACCGTCGCCGATCGATCACTGCGGACCATTCTCTCCCACCAGCTCGTGCGAATTGGGACTCTGCGCGCTGAGGCTGCGCTCCGCCGCCTCGGCGCCGAACTCCGAGGCGGACCGCGTTCGAACCTCGCGAGAGAGCCCCAACGGGTTCTGATGGCCACACGTATGGCCGCAAGAGTCGGCTCGAGGAGATACGCACTCGAGGCTGGGCGCGGCGGCGCAGAGTCAGCCGGTTGGTAGTACCGATCACCAAATACGGAGCCAGAAAGCACATTCCGGTGAGTACTCGGTATCGGCATGCCTGAAGGGTGGGGGCCGCCTGGCCTCGACAGCCACTCAGGGTTGCGCCGTTGGAGGCTGCGAAATCGTTGTGTTTCGGCCACTTGATGCGGAGTCCCCGGTCCAAGACGTACTTCACTATCGCCGTTGGACTCACTACTCGAAGAACCCGTCAGTGCTGCCGGTCTCCGGCATCTTGATCGCTTGGGAGTACAGGTAGGCGAGATCGCCCTTGCTCAGGCCGCACGGATCCTCGATCAGGCCCAGGTACTCGGCATTCGTCCGATAGCTCCAGAGGGTCGCAATCTGGTCGTCGGTGAGTCTCTCGTAGACCTCGTCGAACGCCGTCACATACATGGTGACCAGCAGCCCGTCGAGTTCGCCGTATCGCTCCGAGAGCGCCAGCACTTCTGATTCCACCGCGCTTGGATCCACACCCGGCTCCTCCCAGAGACGTCGCAACTCTGCTGCGATCACCTGACGCGTGGCCACCAGCTCGTCTATCACTATCCGCTGCTGTTCGGTCAGGTCCTCGATGACGGCACGCTGCTCCACAGTCAGCACCTCGAGGAACATCTGGCCGTACTCCCCGGTGAGGTTCTCGTTGATGGTCACGTCGGTCCCGGCCCACTGCGAGAGCATTGCGGGGATGTCCTTGAGGTAGAACGACCCGAAGTAGGTGCCGTGCCTCTCGGGACAGAAGTAGGTGTCCGCGTCGACATCTCCGGCGTACCAACTGAACAGCTGTCCGGCCACCGTCATCAACGCAACGTGGGTGTCCGGTTCGAGCTGGCGCCACCTCTCGACGGCGGACTCGCTACTGCGGTCGGGCCAATCGACGACGTCGGTCGCAGCCAGCGCCGCCATGTCATCGGCCTGCTCGTCGGTCAGACCGTTGAGTATCTCCGCAAAGACCGCCGCCCGGTTGTAGCTGATCTCGCCATCCAGCCGGTAGACCCCGGCGGAGTACGAAGAGACAGCGTCTTCGGACAGGTTGCTGGTGCCTTCTGGGAGATCGTCGTCCAGCAGCCGCCGGAAGGCATCCATGATCGTGAATCGGGCATACCCGTACTCGTTGATGTCGCTGGTCTGACTCTCGGCCAGCTCCACGAGCAGGTCCACTTGGTCCTGGTCGAGGACGAATAGGACGTTCTCGCCGACGGTGGCCGCAAACGCTGTGTTATGCCCGTAGGCGTCGGGCTCGTTGTCCCGCAGGTACTGGAAACCGAAGAAGTCGGACACCTTCCCCGGCGGGAAAAACGAATCAGTGCACAAGCTCCCGGTCATGAACGCCAGCGCCGAGAAGGCAATCGTCGTCCCCTGGGCCTGGTCGCTGAGCGAGTTCGTCAACGTCATCTCGCCGCCGGGACCGGTTTCGCCCGGTGCCTGATCGGGAGACGGTGGGCCATCAGGGGGCGGGGTCGCAGCTGCCGCCTCCCCGGGCGTCGGGCTGGGATCGGCGGGTGCCGTTGCGGCATCAACGGAGACCGGGGACGTCTCCACTGCGGTCAATGTCGTAGAGGCGGTATCGCTCGTAATCTGGTCGTTGGTGCTTGCGCCGCCTGTGTCTGTGCACGCGGCCAAGCCGGCCACGAGAAGGACTGCGAGGCTATAGGTGATTGCCTTGGTTCTCATTGCATCCTCTTGTGAGTGGTCTCCAGCCACCAGGATGAAGCACACACCTCAACGCCACCTAACGGGAACCTCAGAATTCCCTGAGCCCGTCGCCCTCGTCGAAGCGACGTGCACAACCTGACCACTGGTCGTCCTTGAACGTCGAAGCCGGCCCGGTGCCAGGGGGTCAATTCTCAGGCGGTGTTGACACCCGGCGGCACCCAGACCTCAGGCGAGCAAATCGAATAGGGGGGAGTGACGGCCATCTAGCTGTTGGGACCCGACCGGGCAACATTGGTATCAGTCCTTCGAGACGACAGCGGTTCATCGGATGGATCGACATCGACACCGGGACCGCCCCGGTCACCAAATATCGGGACATATCGAGCATCTCCGAGAGTGCGCTGTATCGGCACCTCCACCGCTGTTGCGGTGCTCGTCTACGACCACCAGATCCAGGACTCGCCTGTAGGCGCCAGCTTCTACGGGCTATGCGGCAACGACGCCTACACGCCGGGCACTCTTGCTGGCACGGCAACTACCGGCTAGCAACACGGGCGGTTTGCGTTGAGGGCCGGCAGGCAATCTCCCAGGGAGCCTGAGGCGCGACTCTCAGGTTGTTCTGAGGTTTTCTCAGCTTGCTGCCAGGCGGGCTCCATAGGCTTGGGGCACATACCCCCTGCCAATCAAAGGGATGCCCATGACCACCTCTAGCAAGATCCTGCTCACGGCCCTGGCCGTGTCATTGCTGCTGACCGGCTGTGCTTCCGACGACACGGTGGAGACAACAGCCACCGGAGCCGGCGACACTGGGTTGTCGGCGGTGACTACCGATACCGAAACGAGCAACGCCAGCGAGGCGGCGGCCGGGGCATTGCCGTATGTCGTCGTCGATACCGATCAGACCTGGTGCTTCTCCGACACCGAAGCGATCGCGTGCGGTGAAGCTTTCGTTGGTCAAGACGCCCAATACGAAGGTGTTCAGCCTGCCTACCAGGACAACGGTGACGGAACTATCACCGACCTCAACACCGGTTTGATGTGGATTCAGGACGCTGGCGACAAGAAGTTCTACGCGGATGCCATCGAGGAGTTGGAGAGCTACGAGTTTGCAGGCTACGACGACTGGCGTCTCCCGACGATCAAGGAACTCTATTCGCTGGCCTTGTTCAGCGGAGTGGATGCCAGCCGGGCGGACAGCAGCGACGTGGATGGGCTCTGGCCTCTGATGGACGATGACTACTTCGTCGTCCTCTACGGCGATGAAACCGACTCCGCTCGTGTGATCGATGCCCAGTGGTTGACAAGCAGCATCTACGGCTCCTCCGTCATGGGGGGCCAGAGCTGCTTCTTCGGATTCAACTTCGTCGACGGCCGCATCAAGTGCTATCCGCTCGAAGGGATCGGCAACGGCTACTTCGCTCAGTACGTGCGCGGCGACGAATACGGCGTCAACGACTATGTGGAGAACGGCGACGGGACCATCACCGATGCGGCCACCGGTCTGACCTGGACCCAAAGCGACAACGGCGAATCTGTCGACTGGGGCAGTGCACTCAACTACTGCGAGGCGTTGAGCCTCGGTGGGTCCGATGATTGGCGCTTGCCAAACATCAAAGAGTTGCAGAGCATCGTCGACTACGACCGATCTCCCGACGTCACCGACAGCCCGGCGATCGATCCGCTGTTCGACTTGACCGGGATCACCAACGAAGCCGGTGAGCCCGACTATGGCTTCTACTGGAGCAGCACGACGCTTATCGCCTACCCGAACGGCGTGGATGCCGCCACGTACATTTCGTTTGGTGAAGCGCTCGGCTACATGGATCAGCTTGGTGGCTGGGTCGACGTTCACGGCGCAGGCGCCCAACGAAGCGATCCCAAAGTGCCGACCGATGAGACCTACGAGACCGGGCTTGGCCCACAAGGTGACGCCGTGCGGCAGTACAACTACGTCCTGTGCGTCGGCGGAGGTGTGGCAGACGCCAGCGCCGGTGACGACCCCTCCACGCTGAACCTGTCGAACTGATAACCCACGGCAACGCGACCGATAACCAATGAAGCCCCGGCCGCACCGCGGCGGGGGCTTCAAGCTCTCACGAGATTCACAGGCAACCGCAAGCGATCCATCCTCAGCGTTGGCCAGAACTACGGCAACGCTCTGCAACCGATCATCAAAGTCGCCGCAGCGATCGTCGTCATGGTCGCCGTGACCAGCTCACGCAGCGTGCCTTCCTCAGATATCTCTCGACAACGGCTCCGAGGTAAGTCTCAAACAGCCCGGATCACCAAATATGCGCCATATCACGCATTCCGCCGAGTGCGCTATATCGGCACGGATGAGTGCGGCTTGTCGAACACTCACCGTGGCATTGCCTTGTTGCCGTTGCTGTGGTTCGGACGATCCGCTGGCCGTATCGTCGCTTTTTGGGACGCGTCTTTGGGGTCTATGTCCACATTGTTGAGATGGGGGTTGCGGTGATCTTGTTGCCGAGGGGGTAGTTTGCGGGGCCTGTGTGGAGCACGACTCCGGCGACGAACCGGTCGCCGAGTTGGTCTCGGAGCCATGCAAGGTGGCGGGCGTCGTGGGGGGATGGTGAGCTGGTGGCTTTGATCTCGATTCCGATGACTCGTTGGCCGCCCAATTCGGCGATGATGTCAATCTCGTGTCGACCTTGTTCTTGTCGCAGGTGGCAGAGACGTGTCCGGGTGCGGGACACGGTGGCTTCGGCACGAAGTTGGGCTGCTACGAAGGTGTCCAGCAGACGTCCGAGTAGGTCGCCGTCTTGGAGTACGGCTGTTGTGTCAACGCCGAGGGTTCCGGCGAATAGTGACGGGTCGACTAGGTATCGTTTTGGTGATCGGATCAGTCTCTTGAGCCGGTTGGATGTCCATGCGGGGAGTTCGTCTACCACCATCAGGTTCGTGAGTAGCCGTAGATAGGCGAGAGCCGTCTTCCGGTTGATACCGGCGGTGTCGTAGATCGTCTTGTCATCGGCAAGGCCTGCCGAGTTGAGCGTGTAGGCCTCAAAGAACCGCCCGAGACGCACCGGATCGCGACCCTCGTCGATGCTCAGGGCGTCACGGGTGACGAGTTGATCCACGTAGCTGTCGAGCCACCGCTGGCGGGTGCGATCTGAGAGATGTAACGCAGGTTCAGGGAAGCCTCCCTTGAGGGCAAGATCGATGTAGCCGCGAAGATCCGGGGTCTCGGTGGCGGCAACGAGGTTCTCTCCATCAACGATGCGGTCAATGAGCGGCCGGGTTGTGCGTCCCAGTTGTTCGGCAACGGTGAGTGGATACATGGCGACGCGGACTACTCGGCCAGTTCCTGGCCAGGTCTCGGTATCGAGATCAGCCCGCACCGATCCGGCCAATAGATATCTACCAGGCCGACTGTCCGCATCGACCGCCCTCTTGACGGCTCCCAGCACGTCGGCGGCGGCCTGCCATTCATCCAAGAGCACGGGTTCGGGGAGGTCGCGCAGAGCCGCGTCGGGATCGGCCCGGAATGCAGCGGCCTCGGCTTCGCGATCGAGCCGCACGATGGTGTTGGCATGTCGGGCTGCTGTGGTTGTCTTGCCGGTTGCTCGAGGACCCACCAACAACAATGCGGGCAGTTCGGACAACATCTCCGCCACCAGCGTGTCCATCAATCTCGGCCGATATTCGATCACCCACCAACAGTACCGCTTTCCCGCATCTATTGGTACCACTTTCCCGCAGCAGCTGACGGCGGTATTCCACACCAGACGAAATCTCCAGGTTCTGATGCACGCGCTGACGGAATCGGGTGTTGACTGGTGGGGTGCAGGTCAGTTCGTTTCCTGGTGAGGGGAAGGAACCATGATGACAACTACAGAGACTTCCTATGTGCCGGCGCTGGTGTCGCCGGACTTTGATTCATTCACGGTACGCCAGGCTGTTGCTGGCTTTCTGGCTGGCTACGGCGATGCCACCCGTCAGGCATACGGCCTGGATCTACGCCAGTGGCTCCGCTGGTGTGACGAACACGAGCTCAGGGTGTTTGAGGTGAGACGGGCCCACATCGAACTATTCGGCCGTAGCCTCGAGGCCGACGGCAAAGCCAATCCCGCTCGATGTGTCTGCAGACGCTGAGTCGTTCCTGCCCGCAGCGGTCGAGTTCGCCAACAGCAAGCTGCTGGGCACCCTCGGCTGTGCCGTCCTCATCGACGAGGACACCAAGAAAGCTCACCAGGCCACTCTCGATCAGGCCGTGACCGGTCTGCGCTACGGCGGGATTGCCGTCAACACCATGCCCCCGTTCATCTTCCTCAGCCCATATCTCACCTGGGGTGGCAACGAACAAGGCCAGGAGTTCGTCTCCGGACGGGGCAACTTCGGTAACCTGCTCTGCTACGAGAACGTCGAGAAGTCGATCATCATCGACGACTTCACCTCGGCGGGTCACATGATGAACACCAACAAAGCCGGGTTCGACGCCTTCGGCGAAAGCTATGCCCGATACGCCCTGGATCCGAGCTGGATGAACCTCACCCGTCTCATGGGCGGCGCCGTCGCCGGCGGCCTACGCCGCAAGGACTTCTAGCCCGCTTAGCCCGGTCGTCCCTCGTGACGGCCGGGCCATCCAGCTCGTCGGCGGCTCCGTTCCGTCAAAGGACAACGGAACAGGGACGTTGTCGCAATGACAATGAGTGGGTAACGGCAATGACTTGCGCTGAGCTAGGACAGGTGCTTGAAGCACACCGCCTGATTCGGGCGACATCCTCGGTGGAACACACCTAGCGACAGCCCCGCTACCAGCCTTCGGGGTACCCTCCAGGTGCCCTTCGGCGATTTCGCAGGGTTCCACTACGTCGCGCTGGAGTTGACATACCCAACGAAATGGCACCCACTGACCTGTACTGAAACGTGGCGCGACATCCTTGATGGATCCTAGAAACCAGAGGTCGCCGGATCGACGCCGGCCCTGACCACGGCAACCCCGCTCTCAGAGCGGGGTTGCTTGAGTTTGCTCTGAAAACTCCCCCATCGCTGCTCCTTGAAACTATTCGGATCCGAC
>Ga0180436_10000469_pt1 | contig 41753 bp, 35 predicted proteins | sample SS_ome_2_FD_132434 | JGI IMG/M metagenome (GOLD analysis project Ga0180436, IMG submission 132434) | Hypersaline lake sediment archaeal communities from the Salton Sea, California, USA - SS_3_S_2 metaG | ecosystem: Environmental > Aquatic > Non-marine Saline and Alkaline > Hypersaline >...
CGCCAGCGCATGATGATGATCGTCGGCGGCGCCATTGCCATCGTGGCCCTGGCCGTGATCTTCCGGCCGAAACCTTTGCCCCCTGAAACAGTGATCAAGTGGCCGACCGACGCCGACGATAAGGCGCTCGAGGCGCTGGTTCCCTCGCCCGGCGGCGGACGCAAGGAAGGCGGCTTCGACCTCGTGGTGCCGGCCACGCGCGGCTGGAGCAAGAACGCCACCCCCGGCGGCTTCGTCATAGAAACCCACATCGGCCGCAAAAGAGACGTGCCGATGTATATCATCCTCGAAGAGGAAAGAGACAAGCGATTCCTTGAGATGGATCTCGAACAGGCCGCGCAGGACGACGTGAAGCGCCTCTCCGAGAGCGAAGGGCGCTGGAACTTCGAGAAGCTTTCGCCGGCGACGTATTTCTACGGACGCGACAACGGCATACCGTTCCGCTACGCCAGCTACGAGCGCGAGAAGGAAGGGTCCTGGTTCGGGGTAGTCTCGGTATTCATGCACGGCCCGCGGCGCATCGGCGTCCGCACCGAGGTGCCGTCCAGCGAAAGGCTGCGGGCCGAAAACATGGTCTACTCGTTCCTGGTCGAGCCCTCCCCCGAGTTGGTCAGCTCGCACTGGCAGGGCAGCGCCCAAACCCCGGCCGGGACAACGCAGGAGATGCTGCAGCGCGTCCGGCAGGAGATGCGGCGCATGGCGCCGGCCACCTGGGCCGAACTTCAGGATCTGCTGATGGCCCTGCTGACGCACGCCGAGAAGAACGATGATGAAGCCGCCAAGGAGGAGGCCCTTGCCCTGCTGGTCAAACTGCGGGAAAGGCAGTCGCTCTGGTTCAACAGCCAGCAGCTTGCCATGAAAGCGGCCAACGCCCAGGGAGACGAACGCCGCGCCAGGCAAATTACCGACCTCACCAAGGCTGTATTCTCCAACATGAACGACCAGCGTTACTACGAAGTGAGAAAGTGGTAAAGGGAGATCTCGTCCGTCATGCTCATCAGACTTGAACACAGCGGAAGACTGATCGAACAGATTCGTTCCGAGGATCTCACCGAAGAGATCACAATCGGCCGCAGCAAGAAGTGCACATGGACCGTGCCGCCCGAGGATTCGGTTATCAGCGGAAGGCATGCCGGTCTGACCCGCAAGGGCCAGGGCGTTGTCTTCACCGACCTGGGCAGCAAGAACGGCAGTTATTTCCAGGGGAAACGCATCGCCACCCGCAAGCTCCATCCGGGAGACCGCATCAGTATCGGCGATTCGATGCTGGTGGTCGAAAAGGAAGAGGAACAGGCGGCGGCCGCGGCCGGAGGCAAGCCCGAAGTAGTGGTCCGCACCGGCAGGGGCCGCGGCCAGAAGAAAACGATCGAGCCCCCGGGTCTGAAGATCGGTTCGGACCCCGAGTCGGGTCTTGTGCTGCTGGACACGCTAGTATCACGGCACCATGCCGAGATTTCGATCAAGGAAGACAACAGTTGCTGGATCAAGGACCTGGGCAGCAAGAACGGAACTTCGGTCAACGGGTTGCCCCTGCGCGCCGACAAGGAGCGCATGCTCAAGGACAGCGACACAATCTCGATCGCGCACCTCGAGATTGAGTTTCACGATGGAACAAAGGCGCGTTCGAGCGGACAGGCCTGGCTGCGTATGGGCATCATGGCCGCGACTCTGGTGGCGGCTTTGCTGGTGTACTGGACCTTTCAGCGCCTGCGCCCCCCGGCCAGGCACTTCATAGCCCAGGCGCGCAAACTGGCCGCGGCGGAGAATTTTGACGAGGCGGAGAAGGCCCTGGTCAAGGCAACCGGCGCCCGTAACCTTGCGTCGCACCGCCTCGAGGTCGAGGACATGAAGCGCCTGCTGGGGGTCTGGGAATCGACTACGGCTCTCTGGCGGCGCGCGCGCGCCGGACTGAAAGATGCCGACTGGGTGGTGGCTTCGCGCGACCTCGGGATGCTTGAGGCGCGCAAGAAGGAGGCGTGGGAGTGGAGCCCTGACGCCCTCGTGCAGAAAGACAAGGTGCTCCAGGCAAAGAGCATGCTGGATTCGCTGTTGAGCGCGAAAGCGGCTTTCCGCCGCGAAGACGTCGATATGGCTGAACTGAAACGCAGCCTCGGCCAACTCGAAGCCGCACTGACGGAGGGAGCGGACGAAGACTACCTCGCGAAGATGAGGGAAGAGCTGACGCTTGTAAAAGGGGACGTCGAGAAGTTGATTCGGGAAGGCACCGGACTTGAAGGCGCGCTGGACAAACTGGCGCAGAATCCGCCGCCGTTCGAAGAGATCATCAAAACCATTGGTGAGGTCAAGAACAGCTCCGGCGGGGTGCTTCAGCGCAAGGCGTCGTTTGTGCACGATGCCGTGGTGGCTCTGGGGTCCAGTTTCGCGCTCAAGACGCAATGCGAGAAGCTGGCGCGCGAGATGGAATTCAAGAAGGCGCTGTCGGTTGACCCCGAGCTGCCGACGGTCGACGTTTGCGCCGTCGATGCGCGCGTCTCCACCGCCCGTACGACCCTTGAAAAATCGTTCGAAGATCTCAAGACCTCGATAGCTCAGATATCATATTTGCACGATCAGGTCCTTAAGCTGGTCGATAATCCCGATGCGCCGGTCCCCGAACCGGTCCGCGTCTGGCAGGACGCGGCCGTGATGGAAAAAGTATTCGCCTGTGACTCGATAGAGAGCGGGCTGCCCACGCGCACACGCAAGGCGGCCTCGGGTGAATACGACCGGCTGCTGGGTGTCGAGGAGTTCTACTACACGCTGAGCATTCTGCCCCAACCGCCGGACCCGTTGTTGATCGACCAGATGCCGGTCCGGACCATGCTGAATCGGGGGAGTGAACTGGTCAAACGCATCAAGAAGCTGACCGACTTCATGGGGCAACCGAACAACAAGCGCCTGGCTTACGGCAAACTCGGCGAGTTGCTGACTCGCTACGACGGAGTGCTGAAGCAGCGGGACGCCATCGTGGCGGCAATGGCGGCGAAGGCGAAGGCGTCGCAGGGCCGCCGCGCGCTCATCGCGGGCGGAATCGCCGCGGCGCTGGCGGAAGATCCGGACGAACTGCGGATTGACGGCGTGGAGATAGAGAAATGGCTCGGCGACAAACTCAAGGAGCTTCGCGCCGATCTCGTGAGTCTTAACAACCGCTACTCGGCGGCGCCGCCGTCGGAAGCCATTGAAATCCGCGGGAAGATCCTGGACACCGGGCTGCCCGGCGACCCGATTGTCAGAAGAATGTGGGCCTCGCGCGACGCCTCCGGCACTCAATAGCTTCCCGCACTGCGGCCTTGACTCTCCGCTCCCCTGCCATGCAATGTCGTTGTTCAGTCAGGGGTAAACGGCAATCGGCGAGTACCGCGCGGTGAAAGACGAAAAAAGAGAGATCCTGGGCGACTACGAGTTGGTCGAACTGATCGGCGACGGCGCCCAGGGAAAAGTTTTCAAGGCGCGCCGCCTGAAACCGTCGCCCGGCATGCCGCCGTTCGTCGCCATCAAGATGCTGCGGCTGATGGGCGACGACGAGGAGAAGGTCGACAAGTTCTTCCGCCAGGCCGAAATTCTGCGGAGCCTTTCGCACCCAAACATAGTCAGCTATGTCGACACATTCACCTGGAATGCTCGCGAGTGGGACGAATCGCATTGCCTGGTAATGGAGTACCTGGAAGGCGAAACGCTCATGGACCGCATTCGGTCCAACCCGCGCGGTCTGCCCTGGCCCGAAGTCAAGCATATCTTCGAGAGGTGTCTGGAAGCCTTGATCTACGCACGCTCGGAATCGGTGGTTCATCGCGACATCAAACCTTCGAACGTGTTTCTGGATATCGAAGGGGGGGTAAAGATCATCGACTTCGACATCGCGCGCCACGAGGAGAGCGGACAGGCCAGCACTATCGGGTGGAAGGGTACATTCGACTACATGGCCCCCGACTTCGTACTGGAGCAGAACTTCCGCGGCGACGAACAGTCCGACGTCTTCAGCCTGGGAGTGTGCTTCTACCAGTCCTTGTCGGGGTCTCTTCCATTTCCGCCGCTGGGCGAGGGCGCTCAGATCGGCTATCTGAATCGCTGGCAGGAACCGGATGGTGTGGAAGTGCCCTGCGAGCAGGGCATTTTTCGGGCGCTGGTCAACGCAACGCGTTTTGTCCGGGCGAGCATCGCTCCGCGGCGCGAGCATCGTTTCAAGAGCTTTGCCGAGCAACTCGAACACTTGCGGGCGATTCGCTGCCGCAGTCTCGAGCACAGGCACAAGGATAAGTACGAGCTGACGTCCGGGCTCGGAAGGGGTGCCGGGTCCGAGGTTTTCCGGGCGCGCCGCGTCCGCGACGGAAAAGCGCTGGTTATCAAGGAGATACTGACCGGCGCTGTATCCCGCGACTTCATTCGCGGCATCAAGGTGCTGCAGAAGTATCCGCACCCGGGCATCGTCAGGCACCTGGATTTTATTGCGGCCGCCGGTCGCGGCGGCAGGAAATTCTTTCTGGTTCTCGAGGAACTGCCCGGGATGCCCGACATGCTGTTGTCGCGGCGCCTGCGGCGGGGGAAACCGCTTCCCCTGCGCGAAATGCTGCCGCTGTTCTGCCAGTACCTTTCTGCGCTCAGCTTTCTGCACGAGGATCCCCGGCCGATTGTGCACGCGGATATCCGTCCTTCGAGTCTTTATGCGCCGCTGGGCCGGCCGGAACGCGGCAAGCTGCTGGACCCGGGCGTGGACGGGGACGCCGCCGGCAGAATGCCGCCGGTTGAATCGCCGTCGGTCCTGGACTACATGGCGCCCGAATTTGCGCGCCAACGCGGGGGACGCGGCACACCGCGCAGCGACCTTTACGCGCTCGGGCTCTGTCTGTATGAGGCGCTGGCGGGCGAACCGGCGTTTCCGCGGCTGCCGCGCGATCCTGAAGAAGCGTGGAAAAGCTTTCTGGCCCGCGCGCGCGAGGAGACGGTCGTCTCGTTTGATCAAGCGGTTTTCGAGCGTCACCCGCGCCTCGGCGAGATCCTCGGCAAAGCGCTTGCTTTCTCCGCGGCCGACCGGTACGCCGGCGCCGCCGACATGCGGCGGGATCTGGAATCGGTGATTCGCGATCTGAAAGCGCAGGACACCGAAGAGGCCGCCAGGGAGACGGCCTGGGACGATAGCGGGGGGCCTGCGGCCGACTCCCTTGAAGCCGCGACCATGCCGCCGATGGTCACCGTCCCGACCGGCCCCGCGGCGCCGGCGGCCCGCCGGATTGACTGGTCGGCCGTGCGCCGGCGTGATGTGCGGCGCAGAAGATTCAGGCACTGGATCATGACTCTGATCCTGCTGGCGGCGGCCGGCGGCGGCGGGTGGTTTCTGGCGACGTGGAGGCAGCAGAAAGAGATCGCCCGCGCCGAAACGGAAGCGCGCCGGGCCCGGGAGATCGCCGCCTCGGAGAGGGCGCGTGCCGAACGGGAGGCGGAGGAAAAAGCTGCCGCCGAAAGAGCGGCTGCACAGAGGGCCGCGGCAGAGAAGGCGGCGGAGGAAGCTGCGGCCAGGGCGGCAGCCGAGAAAGCGGCGGTTGAAGAAGCGGCTGCCGCAGAGAAAGCGGCAGCAGAGAAGGCGGCAGCTGAAAAGGCGGCAGAGGAAGCTGCTGCCGCCAAAGCGAAGGAGCAGAAAGCCGCCGCAGAGAAAGCGGCAGCAGAAAGGGCCGCGGCTGAGAAGGCGGCCGCCGCAGCTGCTGCCGCCGAAAGGGCAGCCGCGCAGCGGGCCGCGGCGGAAAGAGCGGCCGCCAAACCCCGGCCGGAAACCAAGAAAAAAACCGAAACCCCTCCGCCGGAGCCGGCGCCGAAGCCGGCTGAGGCCTTCGACGAAGGCGAAGAACGATTGCTTGCGGCTCTTGCCGGCGATCTGGTCTACACGCCGCCCGCAAAGACGCAAGTCGATAAGGATAGCGCAGCAAGCCTGCTCGGCGCCGCTCGTTCCGTCGGGAACGGTCTGGAACTGCCGGATCTGGCCATGTCCAGGCAAGCGACCGAAGCTTTCATAGCAAAGGTGGCCGACTTCTGGACTGAAGCATCCGCTTATCAAGACAAGTTCGGCGATAAGTTGCGCGAGGCGGCCTGGGACGTGGTTCACCGCGAGTTGACCAGGCAGGCCGCCGGTTTGCTCAGGGGCGGTGCGCTGATGCGCACGCCCGGGCAGAAAGCGCAGGTTCGTATCAAATTCCTGCATGTCCTGGTGCGGATCGACCGGATAACGGGCCGGCCGTCGGCATGCGGCGAGGGGGACCCCCTGCGCGATGCAGTATTGATGTTCTTCGATTCGGATGTCGACAGGGCTGCCTTGCTGGAAGCATGGACCTCGCGCGACGGCGTCATCGAGTCGAATCTGCCCTGGATTGGAGCGCTCCTTTCGCGTATCCGCGAGTCCGAAACTCCCTGAGCCTCAAATCCGCGTTGACAACGTTTTCCCGCTGTTGGAAACTGGTCACGGTTGCTGCGGGAACAATCGAGAAAACGGCTTTCCTGAGTCGAAAACACCTGTAAGGAGCAGTGCGATGAAACGTTTCTTTGCTACCGTTATTACCGTTCCGGCATTTCTGTGCTGTGTGGGCTGCTATACCACCGACCAGGCCATGCTGCAGCTCAAGGAGAAGAACAGGGATCTGATACAGCAGCTTGCGGAGAGAGAAAACAGCATCAAACTGCTCAAGAACGACAAGGAATTTCTGCAGAAGGAACTGGCATACTTCACCAAGCGGTCTTCGGTACTGGAAAAAGAAAAAGAGGCTCGCATGGAGGCCTCCGCGGGGCTGCGCCAGGGCATTCGAGAGTTTACCGACAATGTCATGAACAGTCTTCGGAGTTACTATCAGAAGACCGAACTGGTCGACTATATCGGCAGCGAGCTTTTCCCGCGCAGTGTTCTGGGGGACGACACCAACAAGCTGCTGATCGATCTCGAGCATCCGCTTGAGGCGGACGGCACGCTGATAGGCGGCAGTGCGTATATCTCGGCGGCCCCGACCAGGCTGGTATTCTGCCTGGTGCGTCCGGTGGCGGGCAAGCCGGAGCGGTACCAGGTAGTCCGCGTGAGCGACCCTCAGGCCGCGGACAGAAGAGGAATGCAAAACTGGACATTCCAGGTCCCGCTGGCGGGCAAGAAGGGCGATTGCATCGGCGTGTTCTTTCCGGAGCTTGTTGCGGTTCCCTACGACGACGCGGATACGGGCAACGTAGCGCTGGTGCCGGGCCCGGTGCAGGCCGGCGACAATGTAAGAGTGCAGGAGGCGGAGAAGCGGAACAAGCGGGCCTATTCCTTTGGCATGACCGGCTTTCTCAGCCGATAGGGACTATTCATGAAGGCCTTGAGATTAGTGCTGTTTACGGTTGCGGTTCTTCTTGTCCTGGCCGCCGCGACGGCAGGCGCAGCGTGGTTATACATCCGCAGAGGCGCTGTCGACGGACCGCCGCCCGACGACGCTCACCTGAAAATCGAGCGCGTCGAATTGCCGGATGACGAGAATGCCTTCACGATCCTGTGCGCCATGACCAACATGTGGTTTGAGAAGGAGGAGTATGCCGAGAGCCTGGACAAGATCTTGGACGGCAGGTCCTGGGATGAAGCCGTGGCGGAAAAGATCGTGCAGGTCAACCAGGGAATGTTCTTCTCGATTGAGGAATCGCTGAAATGCCCGGGTTTCCAGGTGCCCGAAAGGCGCAATGTCGGATCGTCGACCGCTTACCTGGAGGACTGGCGCGAGATTACCAAGCTCATGCAGCTCCGGGCGCGCATGTTCCTCGTTCAGGGCAAGCACGTTCAGGCGTTCGAGCAGGCTCTGGCGGTCGTTCATCTAGGCCACCGCATCGAGGAATGCGGCGGCGCCGTGATCCACTACCTTGTGGGTCTCTCCGTCAAGCATATGGGACTGCTGCTGATCGAGCAGATGCTGCCCTACTTCAAGCCCGACCCTATTCAGTTCAGGACCTATGCCGGCAAGCTGGGGGAGTTCGGCGCCAGCGAGGACGCACTGGTCAGTTCGCTGAAGGAGGAGTACCGGATATGCCGCAATACCGTTGAGGATCTGGCCGGGGGACGGCTCGGATTTGAAGAGGCGGGCATCCGGATGCACCCGTTCGCGGCGGCGTTGGGCGTTACTCCTTATCTGCTGCAGGTGCACAACACCCAGCGCAGGTTCGCCGAGTTCTATACGGGTGTGATCGAAGCCGTCCCGCTCAACCAGGCCGAAGTCCCGCGACGGATGCCGACGCTGGAAGGCTCTGCGCCGACGCTGAAGGACGTTCTTATCAAGCCGAACTACATCGGCCGCCTGCTGGGAGAGAAACTGCTTCCATTTTCGCTGACTATCGTGGAAAGGAAGAATGGTGAAAGGCTCTACGTAAATTCGATGCGCCTGCGTTTGCTCATCGTTGCCTACGAAATGGAACACGGCAGCGTTCCGGCATCGCTTGAAGATCTGGTCGGCGAGGATCTGGACAGGGCGCCGACGGACCCGTACGACGGCGAGCCTATCCGATATTCCGCCGGGGAACGCAAGATATATTCCGTCGGCCGGGACCTGAAAGATTCAGGCGGGTCGACCGCGGCGCCAACCGCACCCGCGGGCCTGCCGGACCAGCAGAGGAGATGGATCGCGGAAGACATTGTGTTTGAGTTTTAGTGCGCTTCGTGAGATTTACAGTGGTCATCCCGAACAGATTGAGGGATTACATGGTTCACGAGAAAGCTGGTGATTACTCGCCAGGCTCGGAATGACATATGCCGGGGTGATCAGCAAAGCAAAGAGGGAATCGCACAGGATATGAAGACCTCGATATACTTGATTGTTTGCCTCACGCTGTTGCCCCTCGGGCGGGCAAACGCCGAGCAGAAGACCGAGAATGGCGGCCCCTTTGTCGACTACGACGCCAGTCTCGATCCTGAAGCCGCCGCGGCTTTCAGCGACGCCGTCCGGCGGCACGCGTCCGGAGCGACGATCCCGGCCGAGATGGCGCATGCCCAGGTACGCCTGGAGCGCAGGCTGGCGGTCCTTTCCGCACAGGCCGCTCAGCGCGTTAAAGGGGGAACGCTTCCCGCCGCGTCCCGCGCGCTGCAGGAGACTCCAGGCAGCCGGTCCCTGGCGCAGAACCTTGATCAGGATCTTGCGGGAATTGTGATAGATCCGGGTCCGGGCGAATTTCAGAAATTCGTCGAGTCGACCGGAAAAGCCGGCAACTCGCTCAATACCGCCGCGGCGGCACGCAATCTGCAGGGCGAGGCAGCAGCGCTCCGCGCCGAGGTCAGGCAGGCGGTCGACGAGGAACTGGCGGGGACGCTTGAGACGCTCGAAAGGGCCTCGTCTCCCCAACCGGGATCCGAGGCGCCGAAATAGGCGCCCTCATTCCTGCGGTTCAATATAGATTACGTTTGCGTCAATCCGCTTCGTCATTTCCGTGACGGATACCACCGCTTCCAATGCATCGCCAAGCGAGATCTCGTGGGCCTGAAACGTAACCTTGGGCTCCGGCCGTCCTTTCAGCAAAAGGATCAGGTTGACGCCCTTGTGCATTTCTTCGGCAGGCGGACTGTAGTCGATGCTGGCCTGACGCAGGAAATCCACCACATCGCCGATTCCGGCGTCGCGGAAATCCAGCTTCGGGATGATGGTGCTCCGAAGTTTCTGAGGCAACGTCATCTTCACGGTAACCTTCCTGACAACGGTGAAGGTTGCCTCGCCAAGCCGCACTTTGGCCCCATTCTCGAAAGGAAAAGGCCCGTGCACCCTGTCCGTGCCGTCCTCCTTAAGGTAAAAAGAATCGGCGCGGGACAGAGCCACGGCCAGCAGCAGAGCTCCAACGGCCAACGTAATCTTCGTTCTCATGCTATTCTTCTCCTTTGCCGAATACCGGCGTGATGTGGCGCAACAGCAGGTTTTCACCCACGTTGCGGGCAATCACGTCACGATTGAGGTCGATGGCGTCGGTATAACGGTTCCCCATCTCCGCCGCCAGCTTGTACGCAATATGCAGCAACTGGCGAAAATTCGGGTTGTAGTCGGAGCAAGCGGAATCGTGGCGCAGGGCCGCCGCGAAACGGCCGCCGTCCCATGCCGCGACTTCATCGCCGCCCGGCAGGAGCGCTCTATCGATATCGATTACCTCCGCATACGGTCCGGCCAGCTCCTGGTAACGTTGCAACGCGCCCCGATAGACATCGACGGCAATGGCCAGGCCGTCTCCACCCGACTCGGCCAGGCCGATCAACTCCTCCAACCACGTAGTTCCGGCCGTCTTCACGTGCAGTCCGGCGTCGTATGCCCGCAAAGCGTCCGCGATAACCGGATAGATCGAAAACTTGTCGCTTCCGGAATGCAGGCTCAGTTTGAGGCAGTCGGGCAACCCGAATTCCCTGACGGCACACGCAATGACCGCCAGGTCCGCCCTGAACTCGCGCGCGAAATACTCGACGTCGCCCACGTAGTCCACGCCTTTGTTGAAACGCCCCGAAAACCGCGGGGCGATCGTCTGCGCCGGGATTTCTGCGTCCGCGATCATCGCGAGAATAACAAACAACTCTTCCGGCGTCTGGGGATTGTTCGTCTCATCCATGGAGACTTCCGTCACGAACGTGTCGGAGTTCTTGGCTTCCGCTATGCGCCGATAAATGCGGCCGGCTTCCTGCACGGCGAAGAGGTACTTTCCGGCAATCTCGCGCAACCGGTCGCACGAGAAACGCAAGGGCGCGTCCAGGCCGGGCACTTCAAACGTGCCGCAAAGCGCCTCTCTTCTCTTGATGAACGTCTCTATCGCCCCGTCCCCGGCGTTTGCCCCGATAGCGTCGGCGACGTCAAGGGTGAAGAAGTCGCTCGATACGAGAAAGGCGTCGACCGTCTTGAGATTGATGTGGTCGGCATCGACAAAGTAGGGCGCCTCCCACCCTAGCTTACTGACCGCGGAATCGGCTTCCCCACGAACGTCTTCTGGTTGCGTGCCGATTATGGAATGCTCGCGGTAGGACTTGTTCCAGACCGGCGAAATTTCGATACCTTTCGAGCGCGCGGCGGACAGGGCGCCAAGCTGGGCCTCTCCCTGACGGCCGAACCTGTCCCCGGTTCCGATCGTGTATTTCGGAATACGAATCATGATGCTGTCTTCTCCATGCCTGCCGCGGAGTATCGCCCTCCGCCCCGTTACTTATCCGCGGAACTCGCGCCTTGGGTCTCGCCCTGTTCCGCAACATCCTTCGACGGTGTCCGCCGCGGGAAGAACGAATCAACCTGGATGGACTTCGCCGAAGGCCTGAAGGTAAACAGGTCCGCCGGGAGTTCACCTTCCGTCACCCAGTCGCTGAGCGTCAGGATCATTTCGTACTTGAAGTCAGGCGGGGTGCGGTCTCCCGGTTCCTTCCTGGATTCGGCGATAGTTTCCGTGAAATCCGGGGCGACTTTCATCAGCAGTCTCTTTTCGTCAGCCGATATCCAGGCTTCCCAGTCCAGTTGCTCATGTTCGAAACGCAGGCGGTGACACTTGGCGCCGCCGATATCGTCGGCGCCCAGGTAAGAGACGTTGGAAACTTTCTCAAGAAGGGCCTTGCCGGGGTCTTCGGCAACAAATGCTCTTATCGCGGGGATGGCGTCTCCCACGGTCAGTCCCAGGTTGCCGGCAAGCTCGCTCAGAGACGCGGGTGCATCCGTTACGGTATAGCTGCTCATCATCGGCATGTACGTGTATACCTTCTTCCCGTCGCAGATGACGGTCATACCCATGTCGCCCTTCGAGAGAATTTGCGCGACTTTATCCGGCCGCTGAACGGCGAAGATATATTCCGTCGCGGTCTCCTGCTTCCTGCCCTCGGCTTCCATTCTCGTCACAACCGACATATTCACGCGGAAAGACTTCATCTGCTTCAGTCTGTCCGACATTTCCTGCACGATCCCGCGGGCATCCGGGGCCGACTGCGCCTCCCCCGAGGCCGATTCGGCCGTTGAGATGCCGCTCAGCATCATGGCGCAGAGCGCAATTGAGGGAATTCGATTCAGAAGCGAGGTCATATCCTACAGCCTTTCTCAGATTCGTTGTTCTTCACGCAATTTGTTTACACAAACACGGCCGAACGGGCAAACAGTTTCGGCCGGATTGCGTAATGAGGGGCGGCTTCCGCAGGCAGTCGGCACGGTCATAATTACAATTTCCCGTTGAACTTGTTGCGGAACGCGAACGGCCGTGATATAATCTCTATAGGTCGGAGATTTGACGACTGCGTATTGGAGGAGCGCAAGCCATGAAACACCTGTACGCCGTAACGATCAGTCTTTTGCTGCTGTGCGGGGAAGCCGCCGCCGGATCGAAAGAGACTTTCTATGGAGCTTTGATGGGTGCCGCGGTGGGTTCGATGGTGGGACATCATTCGAGCGGGATATCGACCGAGGTCGCCATCCCCGCTTTTGCGGCGCTGGGCGCTCTGGCCGGTTACGGTTACGACCGCGGATGGTACGATGATGATGTCTACCGGGTCTACGATCCGTGGGACTACGACTACCGGCATGGCGATCGTTACCGCCCTCGTTGGCACTATCGACCGCGCCGGTATCGTGCGAGGCCGCTGCGGCCTTCGCGAATCGTTGTCGCGCCGCGCTCGAACAGGTCGGGGCGGCCGGCCGTCCCCGCGCCGAATCTTCATCCGGGAGTCAAGATTCATATAGTGCCCGTGGCGCTCGGCAACGGAGTAAGCGTCGATCTGCGCGTACTCGAAGTGAACGGGCGTTTCATCGGCCCGCAGGGAGAGGAATACGATTCCCGGCCGACGGCCGAAGTCCTGGCGCAGAAATACCGTCCTTGATTACCGCGGCCGTCCGACCTACTCTATCCCGCTTCGAGACGAATCACACACGCACCCGTAGCTCAACCGGACAGAGCATCTGGCTTCGGACCAGAGGGTTGGGAGTTCGAATCTCTCCGGGTGCGAGACCGGGTCCGCCTCGTTTATCGTCACACGGCAAGCTCAACCGGCAGAGTTCTCTTCTTCGCCGGAAAGGCGCGCCTGTCGCCCATGTTCGAGAACTGTGACAGAGAGAGAAATCGGAGATGCTAACGGTTGCCCTCCTGCCGGGTTAAGGTATATAATACGGGTCAAATTCTAAGCGGGTAAAACACATATGAAGCTCAGGACGAAACGTTTCTTCGTTGTGGCGTTGCTGGCGGTCGCGGCAGCGGCGCTGGTTATCGTATCGCATCCGCTGTCGGCCGGCCCGGCAACGCCGACAAATATCATTCTGCTGATCGGCGACGGCATGGGCTCCGAGCAGATGCGCGCCGGCTCATATTACATCGGAACGAACCTGGTTTTTGAGTCGTGGGCGAGGCAGGGAGAGGTCACGACGCGCTCGGCCAATTCCCCGATCACGGACTCGGCCGCATCCGGCACGGCCATGGCAACCGGGCACAAGGTCAACAATGGTGTTGTCAGCCTGGCAATACCGGGGGACGGCAGCGAGTATGAAACCGTGCTCGAGTTTCTGAAGCGGCGCGGCAAGCTGACCGGACTTGTGACCACCACCGCCATAACTCATGCCACCCCCGCTGTTTTCGCCGCGCATGAAGACAACCGCAACAACATTGCCGGCATCGCCGCGGACTATCTCAACGTGTCTCGCCCGAATGTGCTTCTCGGCGGCGGTTCGGGTTTTTCCGCGGCAGAGGCCGCGGCCGCGGGCTACACGGTCGTGACCAACAGGACCGAATTGCAGTCGCTGAATACCGCTTCGGAAACCATGGTGTCGGGGCAATTCGGCAACGGACATATGCCTTACGAACTCGACGGTACGGGCGATCTGCCGCATCTCTCGGAGATGACGCAAACCGCCCTGGAGGTACTGCAGAGCGGAACTAACGGTTTTTTCCTGATGGTGGAAGGCGGCCGGATCGACCATGCCTGTCACGCCAACGACATCGCCAGGTGTGTTCGCGAAGTACAGGAGTTCGACAATGCCGTGAAGGCCGCGCTTACCTGGGCGGGCAACCGAAGCGACACACTCATAATCGTCACAGCGGACCACGAAACCGGGGGCCTTGCCGTTCAGGCGGACAACGGTCCGGGAAACGAGCCGGACGTCACGTGGTCCAGTCCCGGCCATACGGGCACCAACGTGGGCATCTTCGCCGTCGGTCCGGGGTCGGAGGCCGTTGGCGGCGCGATTGACAACACCGACGTGTACCGCATTATGATGTTGTCGCAACCCGTGCCGCCCGCCGCCCGTGCCATTGAGAACGGGAACGATGGGCAGGTCCGTACGAAATGGGACGCCAGACCTTCGGCTGTCTGCCGCCTGGAAAGCTCCGGTGACATGCTCGGCACGAACTGGTTGCATGTAATGACGGTAACGGCATCGACTCACGTCGTGACACTCATCGACACGAACTTACCGGCCGAGCCGACCAGGTTCTATCGCCTGGTAGCGTCCGGGCCGTGACAGGTCTGCTTCGGATAATGCCCTGAAGCCGGTTTGGCAACAATATGGATATTCTTGCGCATGCTTTGTATGGGGCCACGCTGTGTTCCGAGACGGGTCTTGCGGGCGGGCGAAGCGGGTCAACTGCGCCCCGCTGGTTCCGGGACCGCACGTTCTGGTGGTCGCTCGTCTTCGGTGTCTTGCCGGACGGGGTCTCGATGTGGATACCTTTTACCGCCTATACGATTGCGGGCGTGGAGCGGAATTACTTCCTGCACTACGGCGGGGGTTGGCTGACGGTCTACCGTGCAGTGCACAACCTGATCGTACCGCTGACCGTATCCGCCATCCTTTTCGTCTTACGGCGCAGGCTTTTCGTACCCTCATTGGCCTGGACGATACATGTCGTGATGGACGCCGTATCGCACGGCGCGGGCAAGTATCAGACGTTGCTCTTCTACCCTTTCTCCTCGTGGGGAATCGAAGGCATATCGTGGTGGCGCGCCCCGTGGTTCTTCGCCGGCTACTGGCTCGTCCTGCTTGCCATCTGGATTCTCATCGCGGTTTGGCGCAGGACTGAGGACGACTGATGCACCGCTGCCATTCCTATCAAGAGGCGATTACTTTCCGCCCGGTCTATCGATCAGGGCGGCCAGGTCCGTGATGGTTTCGATGCCGAGTTCCCGTGCGTGGGCGGCGCGCATAGTCAAGGTATAGGTGTTGTTGAAACCAAGCGGCTCCAGCCAGATCAGTCCGTACTTGTCTTCGAACTCGGTTTTCACCGTTCCGTAAGCCTCGTCGGGGTCGCTGATAACGTCACGGTTCAGAATATTGACAAGGCCGGTTCCGGTATACTCGGCATAAAGATCCAGGTCCCCGGCCTTCAGTGCATTGAAGCAGATCATCGTACCGCCGAGGTTCAGCTTTCGTTGTACCGCCAGGTCGGTCTTGTGCTCAATGAGAATTGCCATGAGTTCCCCGAGAATTTCCTGCTCGGTAAAATGCTTGCTGCCGACCGTAATCTTGCCTCCGGAGCCTTTGCCCTGTTTTGCGTCTTCTTCAAGCAGTCCTTCCTCTATCAGAAACCGTCTGGCAATGTTTGATGCTTTGCGCCCTTTCTCGTCGGCTTCGAAGTTCAGACGCTGCATTGTCCGATCCGAGATCCTGCCGGCCAGGCCGCCAAGCAGTCCCGCCAGTCCGGGATGTGCCTTTAGAGTATCGGCCCTGATCACCGGCGCCGCGTAGTATGGAGGAAAGAAATCCTTATCGTCTTCGAGGATCACCAGATCGTAAGCCGGTATGCGGCCGTCGGTTGCAAAGCCGTCAATCACGTCGACGGCGCCGTCGGCAATAGCGCGGTACATCAGGCCTGGGTCCATCTGCTTCGGTTCGGAACGGAAACCAAACCCGTAATGCTTCTGCAGGCCGATATATCCGTCCGGCCGCGTCAGGAATTCCGCATCGAAGGCCGCCTGCAGTTCCGATGCTTCGCCGGAAGGGTTTATCGCGGAACGCAGAAAATAAAGGACCGCAAGAACGATGACCAGACCGCAAATCAGGATCAGCATGCGCGTCGCCGGCTTCATATTGACCTCCAATACCTATTCTGCACGTGACACTTCCCCGCGCAGTCCGGGCGGCGTCAGCCACCGTTCCAGCGCTCCCAGCAAGGCATCCGCCGCCAGGGCAAGCAATGCGGCGGGAATCGTGCCGGCCACCAGGTAGTCGGCCGTACGCGGCAGGCTGCGCAGTCCGCGAAAGATCAGCTCGCCCAGACCGCCGGCGCCGATCAGTCCGCAAAGGGTGGCAATACCGATGGTCCACACCGTTGAAATGCGGATTCCGGCCATGATCACCGGCAGGGCCAGCGGCAGCTCGACCTTCACAAGAACCTGCCGCGGCTGCATGCCCATGCCGGCGGCAACTTCTTTTACCGAAGGGTCGACCTGCCTGATGCCCGTGTAGGTATTGCGCATGATCGGCAGGAGAGCGTAGAGCACCAGCGCCAGCAATCCTGGCAGGAACCCGATGGTCGACAGGCCCGCAATCGCGAAGAACAGCACTATGAAGGCAATCAGGGCCAGCGACGGAACCGTCTGCATGACGCCCGCGATTCCCAGTACCAACGGCGGCAGCCGCACCCAGCGGGTGCGGGCAAGATAGATGCCCAGAGGCACCGCGATGGCCACGGCAATCACGATTGCCAGAAAGGTCAGGTAGAGATGATCTACCGTATACCTGATCATGTCGGGTCCCAGCTTGTCGAAGAACTGCCGCACAACATTCACGCTGTTGCCTCCAATTCTCCCAGGACCCTCGTGATTTCGGCGAGCAGACGCTTCTTGCTGAGGATGCCCACAATTTCCCGGCGCCTGCAAACCGGCAGCTCACGGCGTCCGGTCTGCTTGAACATATCGAGGGCTTTAACGAGAGAATCGCGCCGACGCAGTACCGGCCGCGCTTCTTCGGGAGCCGGCCGCGGGTAGTTGCCGTCCTGCTCCACCAGGGAATCTATAGGCCGTGTGAGCAGGGAAAGCTGAAAGCGGTGCTGCCCGAGAAAGCTGTCCACAAACTCGTTGCCGGGGCTTTCGACCAGTTCGGCCGGCGGCGCTGCCTGCTGAAGCCGTCCCTTATCTAGAATGGCGACACGGTCGCCCATCTTGACCGCCTCGAAAACATCGTGGGTAACAAAGATAATCGTCTTCCTTATCTCAGATTCCAGTTCCAGAAACTCCTGCTGCAACTGCTCGCGCGTGATGGGATCCAGGGCGCCGAAAGGTTCGTCCATCAGCACGATGGGCGGATCGGCGGCCAGCGCCCTTGCCACCCCGACGCGCTGCCGCTGGCCGCCGCTGAGCTGGTTGGGATAGCGGTCACGAAAAAGAGTCGGCCCGAGGCCGACAAGGTTCAGCAGTTCGTCGACTCGAGAGCGAATTGCCGTCTCTTCCCATCCCAGCAAACCGGGAACAACCGCGATGTTTTCCGCAACGGTCATGTGCGGGAACAGACCGATGTGCTGAATGGCGTAGCCGATGCCGCGCCGCAGCGATATCGGGTCCTGTTCCATAATGTCGGTTCCATCGATCGCTATGCGACCCGACGTCGGCTCGATCAGCCGGTTAACCATTTTCATTGAAGTCGTCTTGCCGCTGCCGCTTGTGCCCAGAAGAACAAGAGTCTCTCCCTCGTTGACGGAAAGCGTCAGTCCGTCCACGGCCTTTGTGCCGTTGGCGAATACTTTTGTGACGTTATCGAAATCTATCTTCATACGGTCGGTTCGCAGGTCGGCCAGAGAACGATATGCTCGAGGTGGACGCGTTTCGGCACCGTGCAACACAAGAGCGCCAGATGTGCCAGGTCCCGCGGCTGAAGGCGTTCGTGCTTTTCCCACGGCAGATCGGCTCCCGCCAGCTCGGCCCACTCGGTATTGACGGCCGCCGGGCACAGGCAGTTGACGCGAATGCCCGATTCGCGCACTTCCTCGTAAAGAGAGCGCGAGAAACCCAGCACTCCGAATTTTGCCGCCACGTAGGTCGCGTAGTCGGGAAAGTGCCGCATGGAGCATATGGAGCCGATGTTTATTATGCTGCCGGCTCTTCTTTCAAGCATCCGGGGCAGAACCGCTTTGCACCCGTAGCACACCGCCCGCAGATTAACGTCGAGTTGCGCGTCGATTTCTTCGATGCTCGATTCAACCAGCGGCTTGGCAACGGCATTCCCCGCGTTGTTGATCATGATATCGACCTGTCCCCAGAGTTCGACGGCATGGTTGACGACGGAAGAAATGTTTGAGTATTGCGACACGTCCGCGACCTGGACGACCGCTTCGCCGCCGCAGGCCCTGATTCTCTTCTCAAGTTCCCGCAGGCGGTCTTGGCGCCGGGCAACAAGCACAATGCGGCTTCCCGCCTCCGCAAACGTTTCGGCGATCGCGGCCCCTATGCCCGAAGAGGCCCCCGTTACGATGGTAACCGAACCGCGAAGGTCTTCGGCCTGTCTGGCGTACTCGTCTTGCCGGGATTCATCCTTGCTCATATCGCTCTTTCCTTCAAGAGGGCCGCCGGCCAGTCGGATCGCGGCAAAGACATCACCTCATCGCTGGGGCAAGCCCGCCCGGCCAGTCTTTCTTTCAGGGGAACGAGGAACGCTTCTTCGCCGCGAGCGCGGCGGCGCAGCCCGAGTTCGGCCAGTTCCAGCATCCTTTCCGTCAGAGAGACGGCGGACATGCCGTCGAGGCTCCAATCCATTCCATGGAGGCAAGCCTGTTCGCGCGCTTCTCGCAGCGTATCCCACGAGTAACCGGAGACTTCCTCCCAAGCTTCTTCGGCGGCGCAGACCAGCCCCAGCGTGAGCGCGGCGGGAGCCAGCAGCGCATCCCCCGGTTGCTGATCGAAAACGCGGTTCTCGACCGTGAAGTAGCGCGATATGCGCGCCGTGTACCAGTAGCACGAATTGTGAACGGCGATGTCCGCCATTTCCGGGACTACCTTTATCTCCCGCCCGTCAACCGTCAGGCCCGTTGCCGTGTCCTCCGCGAAGTAATCCGAAAAGCTTTCGTAATGACGGCACAACAGAACCGGCTGAGCCTCCCGCTTGACGTAGACGGGACGCAGGTCCGCTATACGCCGCACGTAGTCTGCCAGGTCGGCAAAAGGCCTTGACGGAACCCCTACCCGGCCTTTTGCCGGTTGCCACCAGTCCCATAGTTTCTCGTTGACGCACTTGTGGTCCGTCTTGATCCAGCCGTTCAGGACGGGCGAGTGAGCGGTCAGGCTGATCTGAGCCCCGGCCAATCCGTTGAGCGTATTGACGATACGCACGGCCTCTTCGGGCATGACGCCGACGTGCACATGACTGCAAGCGTTAACGGTAAACAAATGCACGTCGTCGCCGTCCTCGCGGGATATGACGTTGTTTGAAGGCAGCGCTTTATCCCAGAAACCGGCCCTCATCTTTTTCATGAGCAGTTTTGCCGAAGGCGGCGTAACGGGCTGGATGCCGTAGCATAGCAACCGCACTCCGTTTTGCTCCAGAAAGGGCCGTATGTCATTCAGTACACTTTCGAAAGTCTCTCGAAGTTCGAACAGGCCGGCGGCGTGGGCGAGCGAGAATTCGGCCTTGCAGTAACCGGTTTCGCAGGACGCCACGGTATCATTGCTTTCTCCGGCTTTGCGGGCGCCAGTCGCGCGGCCGCTTGCCGGATCCTTGTCCGCCCGCCACCCCCGCTCCACAAGGTAACCCCAAAGCGCATCGACCGTCTCGGATGAAACAGCCTCTCCCGCGAAATTCACGAAGGGAAACTTGAGTTCGGCGCCGATCCGGCGTCGGGCGCGCGGCTGCGCCGCGCCCTTGAAACCGGCAAGAAAGTGACGGTAGATCCGGTCTGTAGATTCAAGGCTCAAGAATCTATCTGCCCGGCAGGGCTGCCCATGACCTGCCCTTTACCCGTTATGACGAACTTATAGCCGGTCAGCTCGTTAAGCCCCATTGGGCCCCTGGCATGCAGCTTGTCGGTCGAGATCCCGATCTCCGCTCCCATTCCCAGCGATTCGCCGTCGCAGAACATGGTCGAAGCATTTGCCAGCACAACCGCGGAATCGACCCTGCTCTGAAAGGCCTCGGCGGCGAGCGGGTCCTCTGTAACGATGCTGTCGGTATGGTGCGATCCGTAGGAGTTAATGTGCTCGATGGCGGCTTCGATGTCCTCGACGACCCGCACCGCAACAATCATATCCAGGTATTCCGTTGTCCAGTCCTCCCGGCCCGCCGGTTCTACGCCGGGACACGCAGCCCTTGTCGACTCGCAACCCTTGACGAGAACGCCGCGACGCTGAAGAGCCGCCACCACTTTGACTAGAGCTTCCCTGTTGGCCCGCGAAACCAGCACGGTCTCCAGAGCATTGCAGACCGACGGCATCAGGCACTTGGAGTCGACGATGATATCCACCGCCATGTCCGCGTCAGCGGTATCGTCGACATACACATGGCAAACGCCGGCATAGTGCTTGATGACGGGGATACGCGATTCCCGCGCCACCGCCTCGATCAGACCTTTTCCGCCGCGCGGAATGACCAGATCGATATAGCGGTCGAGTTGCAGCAGGTCCCGGATCTCCGCATGGGTTCCGGAGATCGTCTGAATAGCATCCCGCGGCAGACCTGCCTCTTCCAGTGAATCGCCCCACAACCGACCGATCAGCGCGTTGCATCGCCGAGCCTCGGATCCCCCGCGCAAAATGCAGGCGTTGCCGGATTTCATGCAGAATGCCCCGGCGTTGATACTCACGTGGGGCCGGGCCTCGTATATCATCAGAATGACGCCCAGCGGTACCCGAACCCTGGCGGCGATCAATCCGTTCGACAGCCGGTCCCGCCGAATTACCTCTCCCACCGGATCAGGGAGAGCCGCGATCTTTTCCAGACTCCGAATACGTGACTCAAGTTTGGCGGAATCGAACCTGAGCCGTTTCAGAAGATTCTCCGCAACCCCCGACTTCTGCGCATCGGCAATATCCTCGGTGTTAGCGGAGACAATCTGTTCGGCCCGGGATTTCAAGCGGGCTGCCATTCCACGCAGCACCGCGTCTTTGCGGTCGCGCGGCGCGGCGGCCATCTTCGGGGCCAGCGCGCGAGCCCTCTCGGCGACGGCAACGACGTCGACCGGTTTCTGTTTCAGTTCATTTTCGGCAGACATAAGTATCTCTTGATCAGACCAAGTCCCGGTTCCGGAACAAAGGCGCATGCATTCGGACCGCAGCCGCGATATGCATCGTCGAACCGCTCATGCACGCGATTTGTCGATTTCCAGAATACCGACCAGTCCATGGCCGCAACCCCGGCCCTGTTGCAGCTTGGTTACAACGTGGCGCAGCGCGTATCCGAGCTGCGGTTCAATAATATTCTCCCGCGGCAGCCCCATGCCGTACCATCCGGTCCCCTCTACTACGCGCTTCATCCGATCCAACATCTCGGCAACGGCTTCCGGACAAGCGACGGGCGGCTCGGGAAGCGCCTCAGTGTAAACTCGCGACTCTTCATCGAAGATTTCCAGAAGCCGGGAAACATACTGCACTACGTAATTCCAGCACATCTGCACGTGTTCGTAGTAACGGTTAAGAAAATCGAACCCGGGCCTGGGGACGTAATCGACCAGCAGTGCGGCGAGGTCGGTGCGCAGGTTGACCTCGTGAAGAGAGTTGACGGCATTGCGGATAGGCTGAGCCTGAGAATTGTAATCACCGGTGTCCATGTGTCTGCCCGTAAATACGGAACGGTCGTAAAAGCACAGCGGCTTGATATCGACGCCGCTGCGGCTGGCGGCCTGCTTCACAATCTCTTCCGCTTCCCCGCGGCACATAAGCCTGAGGTTAAGATGCTGGAGTTCGTCGCGGCGCGCCTCACGCTCGTCCTGGTCGTAGATATACGAAACGACGTAGTCCATATTGCGGTTTTCCGAGAGATCTTGCGTCCAGAGCGTCTGCCACTCGTAAGAATAACGTCCCAGCCAGTCGCAATGCACAATACAGTAGTCGCTGGTCCTGGCGGCAATATCGGCGAGCAGACCGATCATTGTCTCGTCGTCGTTGTGATGTGAACATGTCCCGAATGACGAAAAATACAGGTCAAAAGGTCCTTCATCTTCAGCCAGAGGAAGGCCTTGCGTGAAGTCGCATTGCTCGAAAACGATTTTGGGTCGATGGCCGTGCACTTCGGCAGCCTGCTGCAGAAGGTCATCATTCAGGTCAACCCCCTTGTAGAGCCCGAGCATATCAGGCGAGAGGATGTCGACTTCGACCTCCTGGAGATCGGCTTCCCGGTCGCGCACGCCCGCAAGCAGTTCGTACCCGTCGGCGCTCCCGCAGCCCAGATCCATAATTCGGACACGGCGCATCGACTGGCGGCACCTTTCGATCAGTTTCTGCAGATGAGGGCGCAGAAAGTGACGCGTTATTTCGTCTTCCCAGAGCCTGCGAACGTTATCGTACTTGCCGGTAAGACCAGACTGTTTTGCGTATAGCCCGCTTTTTACAGCCTCGCTGTAGGCGGGCATCTGGTCATTTGTCTTGCTGTTCAATTTTTCCTCCTTTGAAAGAGCGGCCGATGGCCGGCTGTTCATGTTGGGTCTTTGCCCCGTTCGAGGGCTGCGGCCAGCACGCCGGGAATCTTAGCGCGTATTTCATCCTGCACGTCCGCGGGCAGATTTTTGCGGGGCGTGTCCATGATATCACGGCAGCGACGATGCGCCGCAAAAAGGGCGTCGCCGTCGTCGTCTTCGAGCGGATATCGCACATAGACCGGCTCGCGTGAGGGCAACGGCAGGTTGTAGATGAAAGTCTTGTGGCTCGACGCCATTACTTCACTGAGCGTTTCGAGCGTGCGGCGGCTGCTTGTCTCATCGATTTTGGGCTCCGCAAGCATGTGTTTCACGATGCCGATGTGTGCATCGTCCATTACGGCCTGCTCGGGACAAAAGACGTTGGTTCGTTCCAGTAGGCCGAAAGCGTAGTGGATATACTGCGCACCGCCCCTGGGCACCGAAGTCAAAGTTATCATTTTTTCAACCGTAGCTTGAATGCCCGGCTTCGAGGCGTCGCCGACGCCCGCCGTGGAATAGCACGGCAATCCGTAGAAGCGCGCCATCTGAGCGCAATCGATGTTGTAGTGGTTGAACTCGGGCGCTCCGTACATATCGTTCAGATTGTCGAGGCGCGTTCGTACGGGTACTGCTCCGTAGAGTATCGGTGCGCCGGGTGCGGCAAGCTGATTGAGCGTAACGCCCGCAAGAAGCTCCGCGTTGATCAGTGCGACCATCCCGAATTCATCGAACGGGCCGGTTGCACCCCCCATCGGGCAGCTCGATATCACCACGGGCACACGCCGCTTCGAAATCGCCAGGAACGTCTCGGCCGTATCGTCGACGATCTGCAGCGGGCTCTTAACGGCGCAGCAGATGAAAGACAGGACCGGGTTATCGGCGAAGGCATCCTTGCCGCCGGCCACGATTTCTCCCAGCCGCATGACATCATCGAGCCGGCCGGTGCTGGTCAAGCCGGCCTGCACGTGCTTGGTGATGTTGTTGAGAGAAGCAAGGAACTTGTTGACGTCCTTGTTCCCGGGCGTCACTTCGGGATCCTGAATGTTGACACACCTGATGAAGAAATCCAGGTTGTCCAGGTTATCGCAAAGATGGGCCGCCGCTCTGAGCTTTGCAATGGAGCCATCCTGACGGGCCAGGGTCGGCTTTCCTTTGCTGTACCTCACATCCAGCCAGATATTGGTCTCCGAGCCGCTGCCGAAGCGGACGCGCGGTTCGTGCGCGTCCAGGACAAGTCGGTTGTCGGGATTGCGGGCTCCCAGAACGATCCTGGAGGGCGCACTTTCGAGAGCACGATCGACGACCGCTGGAGGCAGGCGAACATGCCAATGGTCGTCGCGGGATTCGACCCGCCCCCCCTCCTGTTCGAAAAGCTTGCCTGCTTGCTCGTTGTAGCAGAGCAAGCCTTCCTCCTCCAGTATCCCGCGCGAGGCCTCATCGATCGCGCGGATGTCACCGTCGGACAGCCTGCGGTACGGTTTGACCAGCACGCCTTCTCTCTGTTTCACCATCTTCCCTGCTCCATTCATGAGGTGTGGCACACGGAAGGAAACCGCTGCCTGAGATACTTCGACACGTGACGGGTCAAGTGTCCCTCGCGCCATAGTTGGGCGGCGCGCATTCTGCACAAACGGCGCCCGACCTTCCTTATACTTATCCTGTTCCGTTGGGTCGATCTCATGGGTGTGTCGCCTCCTTTCTTATTCCTGGAAATGCGCGCAACACCTTTTCGCGTATTTCCATGGGAAGCCGGCTTGCGGCTTCGGAGCGGCGAACGGCATTGACCGCAGCCTTCGCGCGTGCCAGGGTATCATCGCCCGCGGCCTGTGTTTCGCGCCTGTCGCGGTTGGCGAGGTCCGGCATGAAGAACTCGTCCCGCATGTGCCGCACGGTGTGTTCTTCGGCCAGGTAGTCCTCTCCCGGCCCCTTCTCAATCATCAGGTCAGTCGCGAGCGTTTCGTCGTTGACCTCGATCCCACGCAATACCCGCCGGCACATACCCAGGATTTCGTTGTCGACAAAGAGCTTTTCGTAGGACACCGTCAAATCGGTCTCCATCAGTCCGGCGATGTCATGGATGTAGTTCGCCCCGCTCATCGCCACGAGCAGACTCGACATGGCGCTTTCGTAAGAAGCCTGGACATTTACCTCCTTCGCGTCCGTGGTACCGGCCGTGGAATAGAGGGGTATTTCGAGGTGCTGAGCGACCTGCGATACGGCCGCGTTTATCATAGCGCGCTCGATCGCGCCGCCGACATGATCCATCGTATGCAGATTGGTGATCGATCCCACGCTGCCGCAAATGCCGGGCGCGCCCTTCTTGACGCTTTGCACCAGCGCGATGCCGCCGAGCGTTTCCGCAACGTGGGTAAGAATATTGCCCGCCAGCGTGATGGGGGCGGTAGTGCCGCAGATCGGCTCGGTCGGCACCACAACCGGCAAGCCCTTCCCGGCGAGATAACACGTCATTTCACCGTAGTGATCGTCGATTTTGAATGGGCTGATAATCAACGTGATGAAGGAAACGAAAGGGGCTTCACACAGCTCGCCGGCTCCGCCGGCGATGGTCTCGGCCATCGCAACGACATCCCGACATCCACCCATCGTATATACACCTCCCATCACGTGCTTGGCGGTATTGTCGAAAGCATGAAAGAAACGGTTGACGTCGATATCTTCGCGCTCCTCGACATCGTTTGGGAAGACATTGATCGTGAACAGATGCACGTTTTCGAGCGCTTCGACTATGCGCGCGTTAAGAGCTATGTCTTCAACCGTTGAAGGGCGCCTCCTGCCGCTATCGGGGTCCAGCACGTAGATTGCAGTACCGCCCGTGCCGTAGTGTACACGGCTGTCCTCCAACACGCAGTCGGTTCGGCCGTCGCGCGAATACAAAGTGATGGAAGACGGGGTCGAATCAATCGCGTCCTCAACCAGGCTGCGCGGCAATTTGACACGGCAGCCGGATTGGTCTACCTCGGCGCCCGCATCGCGAAATGCAGCCCTGGCGGTCTTCGAGAACACCAAAAGCCCCGATTCCTCAAGAATCCTGAGCGCGTCATCGCAAATCTTCCCGACAGCCGATTCGTCCAGCGGCCGATAGAGAGAGCTCCTCAATCCGCATCCTTCGTTTCGATTCTCATTCCCCATGCTGTTCGTTCCTCTCCCCATCCAACGGTTCTTCCAGGGGCCTGCCTTCTTCAACAGGCACGACGGTCGGCGCCAGCTTCCGGGCGAGTTCCTGCTTGCTTACCACCGATACATAGGGTTGCGGCAGTATTTCGCTGACGGCTTCCCGTTCCTCGGAAACCACGAAGATGCGCGTACGTTCGTCCACATCCCGGACGTTCAGGATCAGTTCCAGCGGATCCACGCTCGATGTTTTGCGGTCTACTACAACCGCAAGAAAATTGTCCTTCCTCAGAGCTGTAATCGCCGAAAGTACGCTCTCGCGAAAAACCGGCGTGAGACCGGCATCGAATATCAGGTCTCCCAATTCAGCGTCTCGCGGCGATCCGACAATCAGGACTGCCGGCAAAATCATATGGCATCTAAACTCCTTTCCCGATGGTCGGCTCTGTCTTTCGCAGAAACCATGCCACCGGCGTAGAAAGCATATCCAAACAGTTCAGCATAAAGGCGTTAAACACTTCGACGCTCGTCAGCGCCCGCGACTGGCAAAGGATCGTGATTGCCAGAGGAAGGGTCTGTGCGCACACCGTGCACATAACTGCGCCGCAAGGAGGGCCTTTGAGTGCACATACTGCACGAATAGCGGCCGCAGTTATCAAGACAGCGTACCGCTGGATCGCTGCTTATTAGATGCAAGTCGCTGGAAAAAAAGAGCTTGCAACTATTACGACAAGACCGCGGACGTTATGCGAGGTGAGCTAAATCTGCACGTACTAAGCCAAATGATGCCTGCTGAGCTTATTGTACAGGGCGCGTCTACTGATACCCAGCTCTTCGGCGGCCCGTTTGCGATTGTTGTTCGTAAAGGCCAGGACCCGCACGATCATCTCCCGTTCGATTTCCGAGAGAGGCGTTCCGACTTCGAACTCTACCTTCGGCCGCATCCGGATGTCCGGAGTGAGCCGGGCGGGGAGGTGCTGCGGACCGAGAACGGTTTCCGAACAAACCAGAACGGCTCTCTGGATTATATTCTTGAGTTCCCGCACGTTGCCGGGCCATTCATAGTGCTCGAACAGGCTGACGCATTCCGGGGCGATGCCGCGTATGTCCTTCTGGAAAGTGTCGTTGTAACGCCTCAGAAATGCGTCTATCAACAACGGGATGTCCCCAGGGCGTTCCCGCAGCGGGGGCATGACGAGGTGGAACACGTCCAAACGGTAGTACAGATCTTCGCGGAACGAACCTTTGCGAACGGCGTCGGCCAGATCGTCGTTGGAAGCCGCGATAATCCTGACATCCGAGGATATGGCCCGCCTGCCGCCGAGCCGGTGAAATCTCTTCTGCTCTATCAGGCGCAGCAGGCTGACCTGGACCTTCTCGTCAATCGATCCGATCTCGTCCAGGAAGACGGTCCCGCCGTTTCCCCTCTCAAAAATACCCTCCCGCTTTTCCGCCGCCCCGGTAAAGGCGCCCTTTTCGTGCCCGAAAAGCTCGCTGGCGACGAGTTCGGGCGGTAGCGCCCCAAGATTGACCGGCAGATATGCCTGCTTCGCGCGGCCGCCCGTCCTGTAGATGGCTTGCGCGGCCAGGTCTTTGCCGGTCCCCGTTTCGCCCGTAATCAAGACCGGGACATCGGTCGCCGCCGCCTGTCGAATCTGACGGTATGCCGACTGCATTGCAGGAGATCTGCCGATCAGGTCATGGAACTTCACGGATTTCCGCTCGTCCCGCAGCAGCAGATTAGGCCCGTAGCCGGGACGCTGCTCAAGCGAAGTCTCTATCAGCAGCCGCAACTCTTCATCCGAAACCGGCAGCTTGGCGTAATGATATGAACCCGCCTTCAGCGCAGTCATCGCCGCGCGAATCTCGCTTTCATCGGCTATAAAAAGGATTTGAGTGCGCGGGCTCTTGGCCGTAACAACCTCGATCAGCTCTCCACCATCAATACGACCGGCCTTGAATGCCGCACTGGATATGATCAGAACATCGAAGGGCTGTTCCTCAAAACGCGCCAGAACACGGTCCATGCTCGGTTCAAATGCCACCCGCGCACGGCCGTCCCCGAGAACGGATTCGATTCTTCGCGGAAGCTCCGCCCCCCTGGAGACACAGATTACCCTTATAGGCTTGGACGTATTCACAAACTCCCACTATTCTACCGCGGCAAGCTCAATCAACTCGTAGCGGCCGGTTCCGAGGCCCGTCTTCTCCCCGTGCTCGATCTGGACGCGGGGATTATGCTGCGGCCAGTACTCTCGAAAAAGGTCGCGCCCCTCCCGTTCGTTCAGCAGATCCAGTGCTGCTGTGTCCACGGCGACGGGATCGAAAGAGCCGACAATTCCCAGGTCCGGCAGGCCTTCGCCGGTCTTGCCCAGGCAGTCGCAGTCTTTCGTGGTTCGCGTCATGAAGTTGAAATACACGGCCTTACCGGCTTTCTCCTCGTGGAATGCCAAACAGTACTCCGCCATCTTCTTCTGAAGATCGGCGCTGGCGGTGCTCCACTCGAACGACACCGCCCCGTGCGGGCAGAAGGCGTAGCATTCGCCGCACCCGATGCAGCGTTCGACATCCAGCACGGCGTAATCTTCAACCGTGATCGCCGCGGCGGGACAGTGCCTGGCGCACCGGCCGCAGGCCTTGCACTTGCTTTTCGAGAATATCGGCTCGGCGTTATGGTGCTGCTGCAACTTGCCGGCGCGCCCGCCAAAGCCCATGGCAACGTTCTTGATGCTGCCGCCGAGACCCGCCAGCATATGACCGGTAACATGCGTGAGGACAACGGCGGCATCCGCCAGAGACCCCGCGCCTGCCAGAAATATTCTCTCGAGCACACCGCCGCATCCTTCGAGCGCCACCTGCGCTTCGCCTTTCAGGCCGTCGGCAATGATAACGGGGAAACCCAGAGTTTCATGCGAAAACCCGTGCCGCCTGGCAAGCTCGAGGTGATCCACGGCATTGGCGCGCGAGCCGTTGTAGAGCGTGTTCGAATCGGTCACGAAAGGCTTGCCGCCCGCTCCCCGGACGCATTCGCCGACGGCGCGCGCCACTGCAGCGGGGATGAAGTTGCTTCCTCCCTCTTCCCCGAAATGCTGTTTTAGCGCCACGAGCCCGCCGCGGGGAACGATCGCATCGAGCTTCATAGCGCCCCACAGCCTTCGGGCCGCTTCAGCCGCCTGCTCCGGCGTCGACCGCTCCGGAAGCCGAACGAGGTAGACTTCTGCCGCTTCTGCTTTATTGTTCATACCTGATTGCACCTTCGGTTTACCTGACGACCCGCGCGCTGCCGCCGCCCATGATTCTCTCGACCTCCTTCAATGTAGCCATGGATGTGTCGCCGGGGGTAGTCATCGCCAGGGCGCCGTGGGCCGCACCGTAATTCACGGCCTTCCCTGGATCGCCGGTTGTCATGATACCGTAAATCAGACCTGACGCGAAACTGTCCCCGCCACCCACGCGGTCGAGAATCTCCAGGTCGGGCCTCTCGACGGCCTGATGGAACGCCCCGTCGCACCAGCACACCGCCCCCCAGTCGTTGACCGTCGCCGTTTTGACCCCGCGCAGGGTCGTGCCGACTACCTTGAAATTGGGATAGGCGGCCACAACCTTTTCGATCATTCTCTTGAAGCCGCCGACATCAAGCTCGGAAAGGTTTTCATCGACGCCCTCCACTTCAAACCCGAGGCAGGCCGTGAAGTCCTCCTCGTTGCCGATCATCACATCGACCAGCGGCGCCAGACTTTTATTGACTTCCTGCGCTTTTTCCTTGCCGCCTATGGCCTTCCAGAGGGAGGCGCGGTAATTGAGATCGTACGAGATAACGGTTCCATGCGCGCGGGCGGCGGTCATGGCCTCTTCGATCACTTCCGGCGTGGTTTCCGAAAGGGCGGCGAAGATCCCCCCGGTGTGAAACCAGCGCACCCCCATGGCGCCGAAGATTTTCTGCCAGTCAATGTCTCCCTTCCCGAGCAGGGAAGCAGCCGTGTTGCCCCTGTCCGAACAACCGAGGGCGCCGCGAATGCCGAATCCGCGTTCGGTGAAATTGAGCCCGTTGCGAACAGTGCGCCCGATCCCGTCGTACGGCACCCACTTGATGAAATCGGTATCGACACCGCCCTGCATGATGAAATCTTCCACCAGACGGCCGACTTCGTTGTCGGCCAACGCGGTCACCACGCCGGCCCGCATGCCGAAGCAACGCCTCAAACCGCGAGCGACGTTGTACTCGCCACCGCCTTCCCACACGCGGAACTGACGCGCGGTACGGATCCTGCCTTCCCCGGGATCCAGGCGCAGCATGATCTCGCCGAGCGACAGAATATCGTATTTGCATTCTTCAGCAGTCTTCAGAGACAGGTTCATGACGTCTTTCTCCAATTGCACAAACGATTTGAATCGGGAAAACTAACGCCTGACGCGCGCATTTCCTTCCCAGATGCTCCAGACTTGTTCCTCGTCCGCCGGCTGACCGTAGTCGGTCAGAAGCGTCACGACCAGCGCACCGCAGGCCCAGCCGAACTGAATCCACTTCTCGGGCTCCCAGCCTTTCAGGATGCCGTAGAGCAGCCCGCCGACAAAAGCGTCGCCGCCTCCGATCCGGTCCAGAACGCCGATTCGACGCGGCTCGATAACGTGCCAGTTGCCGTGTTCCGACATTAGAGCGCCCCAGTTATGGCTGTTGGCGTCGACCACCTCGCGCAGAGTCGTGGCGAATACCGCCGCGTTAGGATAAGCCTCCCGAGCTCTCTCGATCATCGCCTGAAAGCCGGCGATTTTGGCTGTCAGATCCTTGCCTCCCGCCTCCGGACCCTCGATGCCCAGACATAATTGAAAGTCTTCTTCGTTTCCTACCAGCACATCGGCCAGGCCGGCAATTTCGTGGAAGATTTCGCGAAGCTCTGATTCACGGTTCTTCCAGAACGAGGCGCGATGGTTGAGGTCGAAGGAAATGCTTGTGCCGTGCTTCCCTGCCGCCCTGGCCAGTTCGAGGCAGAACTTGCCCGTGTCCGGCGACAGCGCCCCGACCAGACCCGACAGATGCATCATCCTTACACCCTCCCCGCCGAAGATTCGATCCAGATCGAAATCCTTCACATTAAGCGTACGGCCCACTTCGCCGGAGCGGTCGTTCTGCACGCGCGGCCCGCGGGAACCGCGGCCCGAGTCCGCCAGGTTGAACTGATGCCGGTAGCCCCACGGTCCGCCCTGGTCCACCTCTCTGCCCTCGTAATCCATATGCCGCCCGGCCAGATCGTCCTTGATCATCCGCGCCACCGGACTGCCCTTGACAAAAGCGGTCAGGACCTTGACCGGCAGGCCTAGACAGGAGGCGATGCTGGCAACGTTTGTCTCGGCGCTGGTAACCTGCATCCGGAACATCCGGCTGCAGTGAAAAGGCTGTCCTTCAACCGGGGTAAGGCGAACACCCATGCTGGTGGGGACCAGCAGGGAGTACATGCAATCGTTGCGAAGTTCAATGGTCATTCCGCATCCTTTCTGCTTGCTGATGAGCTTTCATATTGTGAAGCATATCGGCGCGAAGCAAGTGAATTATGGATTGCCCCGGGACTGTGAAACAGCAACTTCGCTACGCCATTACCCGGAACCTTTTCTCGTCCACGGTCCACTTCAGGGGTTTGCCGGCGACAAAGCGTTCCAGTTCCTCGGCCATGTAGAGCCCCATGCGCGCGCATTCGCCGTCCATCGAACCCGCTATGTGGGGAGTCAGGACGACGTTGGGCAGGCGGTAGAGCGGCGAATCAGGCTCGGGCGGCTCGGGATGGGTGACATCGAGCACGGCCCAGACGTCGGATCTGCTTGCCAGGGCTTCGCACATTTCGGCCTCGCGCACCACCGACCCGCGGGCGGTATTGACGAGTACGGCGTTCGGACGCATTGATTCTATGTGGCGGCCGGTAATCATGCCCTTTGTTTCGGGGAGATCCGGGATGTGCAGCGACACAACCTCGCTTTCGCGAAAAACTTCTTCGAGGGTCCGCGGCGTCACGCCCAGACCCGCCGCCTCGGCTTCCGCAACAAACGGATCGTAGGCTATTACGCGTATGTCGAAAGCACGCAACAGGCGGCAAACCAGACGACCGACAGTGCCCAGCGAGACCAGCCCGACCGTGCTCCCGAATGCGCCGGGCATGGGCAACAGTTCCCGGCCGCCCCGCTTGCAGCGCGCGGCATGGGCCCAGCCCCGTTTCAGCCCGAACAGAATCTGCGATAGAACATACTCCGCGACCGGTACCGCGTTTGCCGCCACGGCCGAACATATCGTGATCCCGCGCTTCCAGAAGGCCTCGGTCACAATACCCCTCAGCGAACCGGCTCCGTAGAGCACCAGCTTCAGTTCCGGCAAAGCCTGCAGCACTTCCCCGGTCAGTTCCAGGCCCTGCCATCCGGAGAAAATGACCTCGGCGTCCCGCAGGGCTGCGAGTTTCTCGCGGGCCTCCGCGGCCGACAACGGTTCCGACACCCACTCAACGTGTTCTGAGATTCTGGACACCACCGGTTCGGGGTAAATTCTCCGTCTTGCGCTGTGACCCAGAATCATCGCACCGCGCATTGTCTTCCCGGCTGGCATATCGGCACCTTTCTCTTGTGGAACGCCTCCAATCTTTGCCAGATTCGGCGGCGGTTGTCCAACAGGAGCTTTTTGTCTTTCTAAGTATCAGGTCCGGCGATAGGCTGCGAGCATGTTCGGGGATCAAAGGAGTTAACGATCTGTACGCGCTTGCCGTTACTTTGGGCGTATTTGCGCTGGTACTGATAATGGCGCGATTCAAAGTGCCGCTGGCGGCGGCCCTTTTTGCGGGCGCGGTGATCCTGGGGCCGTTGTTCGGGCTGGGTTTCGGCTGCACCGTCCGCGCCGTGCTGAGCGGCGCCATTCAGCCGAATACCATTGCGTTGATTGTGCTGACCGTCCTCCTCCTGGCCCTGTCGCACACCATGCAGTCGGCCGGCCAGATGGAGCGCATGGTCTCTCTGGCCCGCGCCATGCTGCGCCGGCCGGCCGTGGCGATGGCCGCGCTGCCGGCTTTGATCGGCCTCCTGCCGATGCCCGGGGGAGCTTTGTTCTCGGCGCCCATGGTGCGCACGGCCTCGGGAGACACCCGACTCCCCGGAGGCTTGCTTTCGGCCGTAAACTACTGGTTCCGTCACATCTGGGAACATTGGTGGCCGCTTTATCCCGGCGTCATTCTTGCAATGACGCTGACGCAGAGCCGGCTCGACGTGTTTATCGTGCACCAGATCCCGCTCGGCATCTCCATGGCACTGGCGGGGTTGCTGATCTTCCGGGGCGCCCATCCGGACCTGCGGGCCGCCGGTCCGCCGGCCGAACCCGGAACGAAGCGCAAACTTTTGCGCGCCACATCTTCGATATGGATCATTCTCCTGGCCTGGGGCGCCGCGGCGGCGGCGCTGAAGCTGATCGGCAGCGGCGCAGCCTCATCCGTCGCAGGCTCCGTACTGGAGAGATATGCGCCCATCACACTGGGCCTGATCGTCGCGCTGATCTGGACCATTGCCATCAACGGCATGGGAAAGTCGGGCCTGACAAAGGCGTTTGCACGGCGTTCTCCGTACGATATGGCGATCCTGGTGCTAAGCGTCATGATATTCCGCCATATGCTGGAGGCAACCGACGCGGCCCCGCGCATTGCCGCGGAGTTAACCGCGTTGCGCGTGCCGCTGGTTCTGGTTGTGACGGCCCTGCCGCTGGTGGCGGGACTAGTCACCGGTCTGGCCGTGGGTTTCGTGGGTACGAGCTTCCCGATAGTGCTTGCCCTGGCGGCGACCGTCGCCTCGGGCGATGCAGGGCTGCGCCCCTACATCGCCCTGGCGTATGCTTTCGGACATCTCGGTCAGATGCTCAGTCCGCTGCACCTCTGCCACATTGTTTCCAACCGTTATTTTGAAACCGGTTATGCCCAGGTTTACCGACGCATAATACCTTCCGTCGCAATCACCGCCGTACTGGCGGCAGCCTATTTTCTTTTTCTGAGCCGGCTTTACGGCGGCGGGTGAAGGCCGGGATAAGGCTGATAACGCGCACAAACGGCTATGAAGTAGTGCCGGAATAAACAAGGAGCGCATCATAATGAAGAAAGGTCTGAAAGTTCCCGCTATGCCCGCCGGAGTCACCAGGAACCTGCTGGCCGCGGCGATTTCTTCGAGCACCAATGGGATCGTTATCGCCGACGCGCGCAAGAAAGACACGCCCCTGATCTTCGTCAATCCGGCCTTCGAACGAATAACGGGGTACGCCGCCGAGGAAGCGATCGGCCGCAACTGCAGGTTTCTACAGGGACCCGACACGCGACAGAAGGGGCTGACTGCCTTGCGGCGCGCACTGAGCAAGGGGAATTCCTGCAACGTGATCCTTCAGAATTTCCGCAAGAACGGCGAGCCCTTCTGGAACGAGCTGCATATTGCGCCAATCCGCAACGCAAGCGGCAGCCTGACCCACTTCGTCGGTGTCCAGACCGATGTAACACGCCGCGTCGAGGCCGAACGGGCCGGAAAACGCCTGCGCTGCAGACTGCGCAATCGTAACCGGAAACTGGCCGAACTCAACGAGCTCAAGAACGAACTGCTCGGAATGGCCGCGCATGACATCCGCAATCCGCTCATGACGATTCTATGGAGCTGCGACGCCATGCTCCGCCTGATGCTGGGCCCCATGACGGGCAAGCAGCTCACCTCCGCACAACGTATCAGGGATACGGCGGATTACATGCTGCAAATGGTAAACGAACTGCTGGACGTCTCTAGAATCGAATCCGGCAAACTGCAACTCGATAAGAATGTATGCGACATCGCAAAGCTCGTTCGGGAACAAAGTCCGATCTACAGGCAGCGCGGCGCATCGAAAGAGATTACCGTTCGCACAAGAATCCGTCCCGGCGCCGTGCCGCTGGCCGAGATCGACCGGAGCCGCATTATTCAGGTGCTGGACAATCTGGTCTCCAACGCAATCAAGTTCTCGGAACCCGGCAAGAGAGTAGACCTTGTCGTCGCATCAAGCGGCGATGCGGTCGAGGTCTCGGTATGCGATCGGGGTCAGGGCATACCAGCGGACGAGCAAGAGAAGCTGTTTCGCCCATTCGCCCGCACCAGCGTCAAGGCCACGCGCGGCGAAAGTTCAACGGGACTCGGTCTCGCAATCTGCCGGAAGATCGTCGAGGCCCACGGCGGCGCCATATCCGTGCGTAGCGAACCCGGTAAAGGCTCCGTTTTCTCCTTTCGTTTGCCGAAAGCCTGAACAAAGCCTCTCTGTCGCAGCAACTGACCCGCCGCTGCTCATCCACATAATTCCCGAAAGAACCGAACAAGGCAAAGACCCGCAAAAAAACGGCACCGCGCGGATCAATGGCCGCCCGAACATGAATCAGCCGTCGGCTTTGCGGGCCGTTCGCTTCTTTCGCCAAACCCGGTAGATCAGGACCGCGGCAATCAGAACTACGGTAACGGCCAGGCCGACATCCTGGTGAAAGTCGGAAAGCCAGGAGAAGAGCAGATCGTAGGCATAAACCCAACTCGCGACGGCGGCAAGAGCGCCGAGAATCACAGTCACAACCGTGATCCAGGTGCGAAGTCCCAGCAGGTATCCCAGGATTGCTCCGGCAATTATCCCCGTCATCCATAGCGGCGCCCACACGAACAGGAAGACGCCGGCAATCTTGTAGTGCCCGAATCGATCGATATTCCTCTCAGCCGATTCGAGTATCGGGCGCATCTTCCGCTGAAAAGAATTGCCTTCGACAATGTGTTCGTAAGAGTAGACAAACAACGGATAGATGATGAACATCGCCGTAGTATCGACGTACGTGGCAAGCGCAACGATCAACCATTTTGGAAGGCCGGCATAGGTGCCCTGGGCGATCGAGATGGCCCTTCCCGCCAGGATGTGGGCAAAGCAGACGGTCAGGATATTGCTCCATGCCGCAACACCCATCCGCCACAGGTAGGCGATGACGGCGATCAGCAGGATCAGCATGCAGCAACCCGCCATGAAGAGAGGGTTCTGACGGGAGTTAAGGAACTTGTGACGCTTAACCATGTTGTGTACCGCCCAAGGGCGCTCCGTCAGCAGCGAACCGGCCGGCCGTTACTTCCCGACCATGGGAAGTTTCGGCGGGCAAAGACATTGCCCGCTGTTGCCGCGCTGACCGTGCCGTCGGGCTGCAGGTGCGCGCCTTAGCGCGGAGCGCCCGCGAACGGCAAATCACAAAGAAAGCATGAAAGCAGCGATCCGCCTGGCGCCTTACTACTTCTTCGCCTTCGGCCGCGGACCGGCTTTCTCCTTGATCGCCGCCAACCGCTCCGCTGCCTCCGCCTTGGTAAGCTTTCGCACTTCAACAATCGCGGCCTTGGTGTCTCCGCGAAAGGCAAGACGGCCTTCCTTGTGCTCCCACTGGAACACCGTAAAGGGATTGACTTCCACCAACGCCGCAAGCTCCGCCTGCGATAATCCAAGCTTCTTTCGGGTAGCCTGGATCATCTTCGCCGTAATCCTGGCGCCTTCGACTTCTTCATCGCTGACCTTTACAGCCTGCTCACGTCTCTTCTCGGCATCCGCCAGGAGTTGACGGTTGTCCCGTTCAAGTTTGGCGATGCGGCGTTTGTGCTCCGCGGCGGTGCGTTTCAACTGCAAATTGTCCTTGTGCAGCTTTTCGGTAGCCGCCTTGACCTCTTTTCGTGCCAGCCGCGCAATCTCTTCTCTCATTACTCTTGCAATATCAGGCATACAAATCTCCGCGCTTGTTTTGAGAACTAAGACCGCTTTATAGCCGCGCTGTCTTAAACCGTCAAGTTTAAGATGATGACGGGACCCACCAAAGGAAAAGACCGTGCCGCACTCGAAGCACGCCTCAAAAAGGGGATTCGCCCGCGACCCCCTTTCGATAACTTGACACGGGTCCCTGTTTCCAATACGGTCCAGGCCGCAATTCCGGGTTCTCAAGTGGCATAAGAGGCGTATCCTTTCGAGTTTTCATGAAAACAGACTGTCATAGACTGCTGCGAATTGTCTTTCTCGGGAGTCAACGGACGCCTTTCAGTACAGGGGGGGTATGTGATGATTGCAGGGGAAGGGTTGCGTCACATCGTATTGGTGATCGCTTACGTATCGGTATGTCCGTTGTGTCTGATCTCGGCTTCCGCCGGCAGCCCGGTTGACCCCGTGATAATCCCTGCCGCCGAACCGCCGCCCGCGCCGGTGGCGTCCGCGGCGACCAATGTGCAATCGACCGGCTTCTGCGCCAACTGGAGCGCGGTGCCGGGCGCTCTCCACTACGTGCTTGACGTATTTCGCCCCAATGAAGACTTCAACGACGACGACTTCACGACCGGTCCAGTATGGCAAGGCGACACCAATTCCTTCGGGGTCGTGAACGAAAATACGCTGCCCGACGGCAATGCCGCCACCGACGGGCACTTCGTGGCATCAATGGCAACGGCCGACGACAGCGCGCTGCTGGTCCCGAGCACGGAAACCTCGGAGTGGGTCTTCTCGCTTGCCGGCCCGGACCTCAACCCTTCCGCGCTGAATCATTTCGGTGCGGTGTTGATGGCCGACAGCGCGTTCAGCGGCGATATAGCCGACGCGAACTTCCACGGCTACTACCTGCGAGTCGGCGATTCCGGCAGCGACCGGGTCTCCCTGTACCGTAAGACAGGGGTTGGTTCAAGCCATGTCGGCGACTTCAATACGCCGAGTTTCTCGACGGGCGGGTTGCGCGACGGGCTGAATATCCGGGTCGCGCGCGATACCAACGGCGTCTTCGAGCTGTTCTATTCGACCGGTTTCTCGATGACAAACCTGCCTGCGGCCGGCGCGGGCACCTTGACGAACGCGGTTTACTCCTCATCTTCCTGGTTCGGAATCTACGGGCATTTCAGCTCTCCCGATCCTTCGCGCCGCGTGTATGCCGACAACATCATGTTCGGCAAGAGCCCGAACTGTGCCGCGGGATATGCGTCCAAGTCCGTATCGGCGACAAGCGATGAGGTCACCGGGCTGGACGTCTTCGCGGATTACTACTACCGCGTCAGCGCTGCGCTGCCGGAAGCGCAGACCGAGCGGTCGAACCTGATCCATGTCCGGACGCTGCTTGCGGCGCCGACGGCACTCGCGGCAACCGCCGTGCGGGAAGATGGTTTCACGGCTAACTGGGAACCGCTGAACGGAGCTTTGAGCTATCGCCTGGACGTTTACGAGATGTATGAGGATTTCACGGACGGCGACTTCACCGCCGGCCCCGCCTGGGACAGTGATACGGCCGGCTTCGATGTCCTGACCACGGGAATCGTGCCGTGGGGCAATGCGAACACCGACGGCAGCTACCTCGGCAGCAGGTCTGACCAGGGGCACGTTGCGCTGAGCATGGCAACCGCCGAAACGAACGAGTGGCGTTTCTCGCTGGCAAGCCCCGATTTCGACGCATCCTCGGTCAACAACTTCGGAGTGGTGCTCATGGCGTCGGCCCGGCCGACCGGGGGTATCGCCGGCTCGGACTTCCAGGGGTACTACCTGGCGGTTGGTCGTACCTCGGGGTCCGACGACACCATCGAACTGTGGCGCAAGACCGGCCTGGGCGAGGTCAAGGTGGGAGATTTCAATCTGCCCGATCTGGATCCGGGCGCCCTGCGTGACGGCGTTAACCTGCGGGTCACACGTGACGCCGACGGCGTGTTCAAGCTCTGGTATTCCGTCGGATTCCGGTTCAGTGCCGATCCCGAGACTTACGCCGGATCGCTCACCAACACGGTGTATGGCGCTTCTTCGTATTTTGCCGTCTTCGCCGACTTCGCCAACCCATCCGCATCTCGCCGCGTCTACGTCGACAACATTACGTTTGGCGGCAAGCCGGCCGGCTACGACAACCTGCCGGTCTCCGGAACGAGCCGCATCGTATCGGGCTTGAAAGAGGCAAACACTTACCTGTACCAGGTGCGCGCGCTGCTCGCGAACGGCGCTACCGGCAACTCGAACGTCATCGTGACCCAAACGCTTCCCGCGCCTGTTCCGCCGGCAACAATCTTCAAGTTCAGGTAGGAACGGGTCAAAACCAAAGCCAGACCCGGCAACCGCGCGCTTACCCGACCCCCGCGTACGACTGCAACCTCCGCGGCTGCACGAAGACCGTGTTCCCCGCCCGTAGAGCGAGATACCGCGCCGTGTGTTTATCGATTTCAACTTCCAGCGCGTCTCCGTTGCCGGATGCCTTCAGTTCCAGACGTGTTGTCGGCCCGATCGAGCGCACATCCGTAACTGTCGCTTCGATACTTCCCGGTTTTCGCTCCGTGAAAACGTCGAAGTCGTGCGGGCGGGCAAAGGAGGGGGTTGTTCTTTCGCCGCCGGGCCGGCGCGGAAAAGACTCGGGTACGTGATCCGAAGAGTGAATCTCGTTGGCGCTGCCCAGGAAGCGGAAAACGAACGGCGTGGCGGGATGGTCGTAAACGGTTTCCGGCGCTCCGACCTGCTCGATTCGTCCCTCGTTCAGTACCACGATCTCGTCGGCTACTTCCAGCGCTTCCTCGACGTCGTGGGTAACGAAGACGCTGGTCACGTGGATCTCCTCGTGCAGGCGGCGCAGCCAGCGGCGCAGTTCCTTTCTGACATTGGCGTCGAGAGCTCCGAACGGTTCGTCGAGCAGCAGCACCTTGGGTTCAACCGCCAGGGCGCGCGCCAGCGCCACGCGCTGACGCTGTCCGCCCGAGAGTTGATGCGGAAAACGATCGCCCAGCCAATCCAGTTGGACCAGTTCAAGGAGTCTGTGCACGCGGTCGCTGATTTCCCGACGCGATGGGCGCAAAGAACGCGGCTTGACTCGCAGCCCGAAGGCCACGTTTTCGTGCACTGTCATGTGGCGGAATAAGGCATAGTGCTGGAATACGAATCCTACTTTGCGATGACGGGCTTGGCGTTCGGTCGCGTCCTCTCCCTCGAAAAGGACACGCCCCGCGTCGGCAAAATCCAGTCCCGCGATAATGCGCAGCAGCGAAGTCTTCCCGGACCCCGACGGGCCGAGCAAAGCAGTCAACTCGCCGGACGGGAAGTTGTGCGACACGTCGTCCAGCGCGACGAATCTGCCGAATCGCTTGGTAATGTTCTCAACGGAAATACTCATCCGGCGGATTCCTCGTTTTGATCTTCGGTGACGAATTGCTCGATCTTACGCGCGCGCCATTCCACCAGAGACTTGAGCAAGAGCGTCACGAGCGCCAGCAGGGCGAGAATGGAGGCGACGGCGAACGCGGCGACGAAATTGTATTCGTTGTAAAGGACCTCGACATGTAAAGGTACGGTCGTGGTCTTGCCTCGTATGTGGCCGGACACAACTGAAACCGCTCCGAACTCGCCCATGGCGCGCGCGTTGCACAGAATGACGCCATACAGCAAACCCCACTTGATATTAGGCAGTGTCACCCGCCTGAACGTCTGCCATCCGCCGGCCCCGAGCACGACGGCCGATTCTTCTTCGTCGGTTCCCTGGGACTCCATCAGAGGAATCAACTCGCGCGCCACAAACGGAAAGGTCACAAAGATCGTCGCCAGTACAATGCCGGGTACGGCAAAAATGATGTGGATATTGTGTGCCAGCAGCCAGGGTCCCAGTCGGCCCTGCGCGCCGAAAAGCAGGACATAGATCAGTCCTGACACCACGGGGGATACCGCAAACGGCAAATCGATTAAGGTGATCAGTACGCGCTTTCCGCGAAAGTCGAACTTGGCGATGGCCCAAGAGGCAGCCAGCCCGAAGATAACATTACAAGGCAAGGCAATCGCTATGGTCAACAGGCTCAGGCGAATCGCAAGCAGCGTGTCCCGGTCGGACAGCGCGTCCAGATAGGCTCCCGCCCCTTTTCGCAAGGCCTCACGGAAGACGGCCGCCAGCGGCATGAAGAGGATAAGTACCAGAAAAGTCAGAACGATGGCGATCGCACTCCGCTGTATCCAGACCGGATCCAGGGCGCTCTTGCGGGCGGAAACGCGACGGTTCAATCGTGAAATCGCTCCGGCCATCGGTTATCTCCTCACGCTCCAAGCCTGAAGCAGGTTGATCAGAAGCAGCAGCAAGAACGAGATCACGAGCATAACCACGGCAATAGCCGCGGCTCCCGCGTAATCGTACTGCTCGAGCTTGGTAACGATCAGCAGGGGCGCAATCTCCGTCCGCATCGGCATATTGCCCGATATGAAAACCACCGAACCGTACTCACCTACAGCGCGCGCAAACGCCAGCGTGATGCCGGTAGCCGCGGCCGGCAGCACAGTTGGGAGAATGACGCGCATGATGGTCTGAAAACGGGTTGCACCCAGGCTGGCCGCGGCTTCCTCAATGTCGGCGTCAAGGTCTTCCAGAACGGGCTGAACGGTCCTGACGACAAATGGAAAGCCGATGAAAATCAGGGCAACAATTATCCCGAGCGGAGTGAAAGCCACTTTGATGCCCAACTCTTTAAGGCACCTTCCGATCCAGCCCGTTTCCGCGTAGATCGCGGTAAGGGAGATCCCTGCTACGGCCGTCGGCAGTGCAAACGGCAAATCGACCACCGCGTCAACCAGTTTGCGCCCGGGGAAAGAATAACGCACAAGAACCCACGCCGCCAGGCACCCGAAAACTCCATTGACAAGGGCCGCGGCAAGCGACGCGCCGAAACTCAATCGGTACGAAGCAAGGACACGCGGCGAGGTCGCCGCTCTCCAGAATTCCTGCCCGCTTAATTCAGTGGATTTCAGAAAAGCCGCCAACAAAGGAATCAGCACGACCGAACTGAGGTAGAAAAGCGTAAACCCCATGGTGAGGCCGAATCCGGGAATGACTCTGGCTCCTTTCATCCGTTCGTGTTCTCCCCGCTCCGATCGCTGTCGGCCGAAGCGCCTTTTGTGCGCCGCGGCCACCGTGCATCCGGAATGCCCTCGTCATACATGACCGTGTTTATGAAATCGTGTACTAAGTACACTGGTTCACAAATACACTGACGTATTTGCTGTGACACGAGATCCCTCGACTTTGCTCGGGATGACATGGCAGGGCTTGTCATTCCGAGCGGAGCGAAGCGGAGTCGAGGAATCTCTGTGCTGCCATACGTGAGCGTACTTGAGCCGA
>Ga0180436_10000470_pt1 | contig 41745 bp, 34 predicted proteins | sample SS_ome_2_FD_132434 | JGI IMG/M metagenome (GOLD analysis project Ga0180436, IMG submission 132434) | Hypersaline lake sediment archaeal communities from the Salton Sea, California, USA - SS_3_S_2 metaG | ecosystem: Environmental > Aquatic > Non-marine Saline and Alkaline > Hypersaline >...
CACCGCATTCTTGGCGACGAAAAGTTCAACCAGGGGCTGCTCACCTTCGGCACCCGCGAGTTCACCGAAGGCGCCCAGATGACCCGGGAAACCTACATGTGCAAGGCCGGGACGAATTTCCTGAGCATCGACCCCTACGGAAACGTCTTCCCCTGCATTCAGTTCCAGATGGTCGCCGGCAATCTGCGTGAATCGAGTTTCGCCGAGATCTGGGACGACTCCGCGGTGCTGAAGAAGATCCGCGCCACAACCATGGCCGACGTTGAGAAATGCTCCGAGTGCTCGCTGCTGCCGATCTGCTTCCGCTGCCCCGGCGTGGCCCTGTTGGAGGACGGCGACGCGTTCGGACCGGCCTCCTTCGCCTGCCGCACGGCGAAGATGCGCCGCCTGGTGCAGGAAGGGCGCCCGGCAACCGACATCGACAAGATCGAAACCTAGCCCGGCTGCCGGGCAACGGCCCGTGTGATGAGCCAACCCGCCACCCCGAACATGACGATCACGCCCGGAATGATCCGTGAAGCGATGGCCGCGCACGGGTCGTTCACCTTTCGCGCCTTCGGCGGCAGCATGATGCCGGTGGTGCGCCACGGCGCGATGATCCGCATCGAGCCCCTGGGACCAGCTGAAGCGCGGGCGGGGGACATCCTCTTCTTTGCCACCACTGACGGCCGTTATATCGGCCACCGCTTTCTCGGCTGGCAAGAGGGCGGCCGGGAACGGCTGATGCTGACCAGCGGGGATACCCTGCCCCACATCGACCCTCCCCACGCGGCAGAAACCCTGCTCGGGCGTATCGCCGCCACCGCGCGCGGTGGTCGGGAAATTCGACTCAAGCGCGGAGCAGGCAGCCTGATGATGGGCCTGGCCAACCGCCTGAGCTGCCGGCTCGCCTCACCCCTGCTGGCCGTCGCGGCCCTGTTTCCGGCGGGAGCGCACCGGCGCGGCCGGCAGGTTATCCGTTACCTGATTTGCGGTCCTGTATTCGTCCTTGGCTGCCTGGCCAGGAACTGACCTTCCGCCAGGGTGTTTCCCCTGCGGAACGCAAATATCACACTGCGGGGGGCGAACCGTCCCGGAATAATGAAGGACCAGGATTTTCTCGGCCAATTTTAATCATCAATCCAAACAATATTCTCGCGCATTGCCAAGAGTAATAGTTTTCCGACTCTAGGTAAATCGCTTCACTAATCCAGGGGCGCCACAGGATCGACACCGGCCACGATCGTCTCCGATCATTCCGGGCACCAGGACTATGCCCTTGAACTGAAATGAATTATATACCCTGGATATCGACGCCTCCGGGAATCGTGAGAATTGGCACAGAACGTGCAGATTACCACTGCGTGTTGTTTCGACAACAAGGGTTTCTCAAAGGGTTGAATCACCATTCAAGACAACAGGCAAACAATTGGTACGAGAGATATCCGAAGAGTACCGGAATGGTGCACCGGATCAGCGTATCTAAGTTCTTTGTAGGAACTTGACACATCAGGGACCCTATGATATAAAGAGCGCCAATTGCCTTCCAGGTGTAATGGCAAACAATACAAAAACTCTTTATATCAAAGGAGGTTGTGTAATGAAGAGAGATTACAAGAAGCCGAGGATCGCCAGCGAGAAGAGCTTCGAGACGTCCGCCCTGGCCTGTGGTAAGACCACCAATCCCCCCGCGGGATCCTGGCACACCGGTTCCGCTTATGACACCTTCACCGGTCACCTCGGTGGCGGTTTCGGCGGCAGCGAGTCGATCAGCGGCAGCGCCGGCATCGGCTTCGGTCCCGGCGGCACCAGCGGCAGCTACTACTACGGCGGCATGTGCGGCAACTGGATCACCTACAGTTCCTGATTGTTCCGAAGTGAGCCGGCTGGTCAGGCTCGGACCTGACCGCAGGCCGGTCCGCTGGAGGTAATTATGAGACTTCCATACGGAAAGCCGGTTATCATCACCGAGCAGAGCTTTGAGACGTCAGCGCTGGCCTGCGGCAAGACCAGTGGTGGCGATCCCGGTTCGCGGCACTTCGCAAACGCCTATGACACGTTCACCGGTCACCTGGGCGGCGGCTTCGCTGGCAGCGAGTCGATCAGCGGCAGTGCCGGCATCGGTTTCGGCCCCGGCGGCACCAGCGGCAGCTACGCTTACAGCGGGCTCTGCGGCAACTGGATCCAGATGTCGTCCTGATCGGTCGCCGATCGGGAACGCCCCGCGTGGGTCGAAAGAGTTATCGGTAAGCTAGTGCGGTTCCCGGCCAAAACCGGACCCACGGCGAACGAAGGAAGTTACGCAGTTAAAAGTTTGCCGAGACGCAGTGGCCTTCCGAAAACGTACGGTTCGATCACTGCGGGGTTTTTGTTTGTTTCGGCAATTTAGAACCCTTGGGTATAACCCGAGAGGGAGAATTCATAAGAGAGGAGGTGAAACAGATTGAAGAAGTATTCCAAGCCCACTATTTTCACCGAGAAGAGCTTTGAGACTTCGGCCCTGGCGTGCGGCAAAACCGCCACTCCTCCGGCTGGTTCTCACCACTTCGCGAGCGCTTACGACACCTTCACCGGCCACCTTGGTTCCGGTATGGGTACTCAGTCGAGCGTGACCCCCGGACAGGCTGGTGTCGGCTTCGGCCCCGGCGGATCGTCCCAGTCTTTTGCTTACACCGGTCTCTGCGGCAGCTGGGTGACCCTGGTTTCCTAAGATCTGCCAAGAGCACATATTCGGATCGTAATTTCACCAAAGCTTCGCAATCCCCGAAGAGCGGTTTGAAATTCGATACCCTCAAGAGGTGTGAAAAAGAAAGCTCACGTTCACGCAGAAATCGTTCCTGTTCCAGTTGAACCGGTAACACCTCTTTTCAATCGCTAATAAATCTGGCTAGCTAAAAGATGGCCTCTTCCTCCCCCAGTGAAGAGGTCTTTTTTTGTGTACATCGCTCCGAACGGGTCGGCTTTGTATGCCCTCTTCCGCTCCCGCCCTGGCGAAGACGCCAGGCCTAGATGTCGCGGAAAAGGGCATACAAAGCCGACCCGACGAAGTTCGAGCGAATGCTACACGGCAAGGGAAGTGAGAAGAGAAGACGCCAGGCCCAGATGTCGCGGAAGAGGGCATACAAAGCCGACCCGACGAAGTTCGAGCGAATGCTACACGGCAAGGGAAGTGGGAAGAGAAGACGGCCCTTCCTCCTGGCCCGTAGTCCTCCGCTGGGCGGGAGCGGGGGAGGGAGGACGGAATGGGGGAAGCATCAAGAAGCCTGGTTTCCTGCTTTGGTCAGGGCGCCGCGCTGGATGAAGACGCGCATGTCGTTGGTCGCCTGGAGGAAGGCCATCTTCGAAGGATGCTGCTGCTCGTAGCGCAGGCAGATCTGCTCCACCGTTCGGTTGCCGTCACAGAGATCGAGCAACGCCCTCCCCCGCTGGCTGATCAGCCAGCTCCGCTCGGTGCGGCCAATGTAGCAGTAGGAGTGGCCACCCACCTGGATCAGTTTGCGGTCGCCGATGAGCTTGATCGGCTGCTCCGGACGCTGCGTCGGTGCACCGTCCTCCTCCGGCACGAAGAACTTGAACTCCTTCACCGTGACTTCGTCGGCGAGTACCGGGACGAAGGCGAGCAGGTTTTCGTAGCTCAGGTCTTTCCACTGGGCCACGTTGTCCTGCGGCTCGGGGTACTTCCAACCGTAATGCACGAGGTAGAGCAGGTTGTGCGGCCCATGGACCGGGTAGTCCTTGAAGACCACATGCTGAAGGATGCGGCCCTGCATCTCGGCCAGCTTCCGTTCATGCATCTCCGGGGCCATGCCCTGCGCCACCTCGTAGCCATGATAGTGGAGGAACTGGTCAAGTTCCTCCTCCATCGGATGAAGCGTCACGCCGTAGCGTTCGGGGTTCATCCCCACCCTGGAATCGGTTTCCAGCCCGAAGGTGTGCACGTGGTAGGTGAACCCGGGCGATGCCGTGAGCCCGTCCACACCGAGCACGAATTCGACGCTGGCATCCGCCTCCTCCTCGGTTTCGGTGGGGAAACCGCAGATAAGGAAGACGTGGATACCGATCTTCGCCCTTTGACAGTCTTCGAGGATGCGCCGGGTGTCCTCGAGGCGGTTGCCCTTCTCCATCAGGTCGAGCACACGCTGGTGACCCGACTCGAGACCGAAGAGCAGCTTGCGGCACCCGGAACGATGCATCTGCTCGAGCAGCGCAAGGTCCAGCTTGCGTTCGAAACGGGCCTCGGTCTGCCAGAAGTATTCGGCCCCGGAATCGAGCAACGCGCCGGAAATGCGCCGCAGGGACGCCGGGGAGGTGGCCTGGTCAACGAAGAAAAAGACATTTGACCCGCACTCCCGGGAGAGTTGCTCCAGGTCTTTCATCACCAGGTCGATGCTCCGCTGGCGGTAGCCCCCCTTGTAGGTTTCGAAACTGGTGCAGAAGGCGCACTTGCCCCAGTAGCAGCCCCGGGAGGTAAGGTAGGGAATAACCAGCTTCTGGCTGAGGTAGAGGTCCAGCGGGAAGCCGTCGAACGTCGGCGCGGGCAGGTCGTCCACACGTTCGTGGTGGAACGGTTTATTGACCCGGACCGCACCGTCATCATCGCGCCAGAGCAGATTGGGCACCCGGTCCAGGCGACCTTCACCCTCCAGTTCCTCCACCAGCCGCAGCAGCGCGGTCTCTCCCTCGTAAACCACGATGCTGTCGATGACGTCGAACAACGCCGCCAGGCGGTCGGGGCTGACGAGCATCCGCGTGTAATAGCCGCCGCCGACCACGATGTGGACATCCGGCAATTTCCGGCGAACCATCGTGGCCAGGGTAAAGGCGGGGATGATCTGGTGCGGTGAACTGATCGACAGTCCCAGGATGCCCGGGCCGTAGGCCTCAATCTTCGGGAGCACATGCGCTTCGAAGAAATCGATGTACATGTTCTCGTTGCGGTCCTCCACGGCATGGAAAACCTCGAGGGAGCTGCCGAAACGGTAGCGGCTCGTCGCCTCGGAAAAGGTGAACGTACTGGGGTGGTAGAGCGCCGAAAGCAGTTTCAGCGCGGCAAAGTGCACCCGGCCCATACGGTAATACTCATTGAGATCGTAGAACTTCTCCGGGTTCTTGTAGTCGGCCAGCGACTGCTCGACATTGGCCACCGCGTTGTCCGCCGGAAGCAGCGCCTGGGTGTAGACCTGGTAGCGGTCCTGCTCGTCGAGGGTCAGGGTCTCCTTCGCCTCCAGGCGGTCGAAGCGCTCCTGCACTTCGTCCCTCGCCCTGGTGAGAAAATCCTCGGAGAGAACGTAACGGTAGAACTCGATGTTCGCGTCCTGCTGGACAACGTCCCGGTCATGCGCACGAAGGAAGGCGGTGAGCGTCGGGCAGCTGAGGTAGGGCTCGGTGGCCGTCCAGTGCGGCGGGAAGACAAGGTATGTTTTCACACCACCACCCCGCTGCGGATCGCGTCCCAGCTCTTGCCGTCGCTGAGCATCAATTCCTCCCATCGTTCCCACATCCGCGGCACCAGCTTCTTGACGAAGAGCACGTCGAGTTTGCCCAGGTGGTCGAACTCGGTGTAGCGGCGCATGTCGATGGCCTTCTCCGCCGGGCGGGCAAAAACCTTGTCCACCGGGATGATCCCCCGGGAGAACTGGTAATAATCGTCGAACCCCAGTTCGGGGAAACTGAAGTCGAACCGTGACCCGTGGCCCCCGGCAGCGTGGGAATAGGGTGAGCTCGGGTCGAGCGGCACATCGCTGACGAAGATCGGCGGCGCATCCTCGGGGAAGAGGCGAAACACTTCAGCGGCACAGCGGATGTTCACCTCCATGGTCTTCGCCGTTTCCCATGGTGAGTTGAGCCGGAAATAGACCATGATCGGCACACCGTGATGCTTGAGGATCTTCAGGCCCTCGAAGAACTCGGCGTTGCTGTAATACGTGCAGTTGTGGATGTGCCGACGCATCTCCTCCACCGCGGTCTCGATGGAGACGTTGACGTAGGAGTTCTTCATCACGAAGGTTTCGGAAAACTCCCTGGCAAAGTCGTCGCAGGGCAGGGACTGCCAGAAGGGCTGCATGGCGCCAACCCTCACCCCGGACCGACGAACCGCGGCGAACAGCGTGCGCCAGTAGTCTTCACCGATGTGCACCAGGTCATGGGTGAAACTGACGTTCTCCACCCCCCGTCCGGCCAGCACTTCGATGTCCCGGGCCACCAACTCGGGATCGCGGACCATCAGCCCGGCACGGCCGAAGAGCTTCTTCTGTGCCTGGCTCGACCCGTCGCAGTGATAGCAGGCGAACCGGCAGCCACGCCCCAGGGCCAGCCAGTGGGTGGCCAGGTCGGCCCACTTGAGGATCGAGTTGTAGTAGTAATCCTTCTCGTTCTCCAGAAAGGCCAGGTCACAATAATTCCAGCGGTCCATGTCGCGATCGATGTAGGTCTGGTCGTTGAAACGGATCTCCTCGCCGTCCCGCCAGGCCAGGTTGGGGATCTGTTCCATGGTGTGCCCGGCACGGCCGGCGCAGGTTTCGGCCAGCATTCTCGCCGGCTCCTCACCGTCGCCGCGACAGACCGCGTCCACGGCCGGGAAACGCCGGAGGATCTCTTCGGCAAATCGGGTGGCGGTGAGACCGCCCACCAGCACCGTGGCCTCCGGGCGCACTTCTTTGACCAGCGCGGCCAGGTCCAGGCCGCCCGCCAGGTGCAGATACCAGTTGATATCGATCAAGGCTATGGAGAAATCACGGGCATCGATCCAGGGTCGTGGGTCGAACGTCTCATCCCTGCGCAGTTCAAGGGGCACATTGAGTCCCCGGCCGGTCAATCCCGAATCGAGCAGGTGGTTGACGATGGCCAACACGCCCACCGGAATCAGTGGATACATCTTTGCGGCCTCGGCATTGTCGCCGTGGCAGGGGTGGAGGTAGATGAAATCGAGTTTTTCTGTGCTCACGCGCCAATACTCTCGGTAGCCCGCCCCGTCCACCGGAGGACCGCTCAGGGCGGCAAAGGCCATTGCGGTGCGGCGTCCCGGGGCTGCGGTTGTCGATCACCCGGCCGCACACGCGGCACGGCCGGGAAGGGTTGATAATGATATCACAGCCTTTCCGGCTCGGGGAGGCTGCGCAAGAAAACTATGAGATCTTTTTCCATCTCGCCTTGCGCTTCAACTAACAGATAGATATAATGCAGGTTAATCGGACCAGAAAGACCCGAGCAGAGCCGATCCGGAATCCTTCACCCCACGAAAGGGACGGACGGTTCGGGCGCCCTTCGGTGCGGTGCAGGACAAAAGGAGAAAGGCCGAATGATCAAAATCGACATCATCAATGAAGTTGCCAAGGTTGCCGATATCTCCAAGGGTCGAGCGGAAATCGCCGTGGAGACAATTTTCAGCACGATGAAAAACGCGCTGAAGGATGGAGAGCGGATCGAGCTGCGCGGCTTCGGCGTCTTCGAGGTCAAGTCGAGGAAGACCGGCATCGGCCGCAACCCCCGCACCGGAGAGATCGTCCCCATCGCTCCCGGGAAAAAGGTCCGCTTCAAGCCGGGCAAGGAGATCAAGAATCTCTGAACCGATCCAGCCCGAGATCCACACCGCTCATTCATGAAACCAGTACCGCCGCACAACGGGCGGTGTTCTGTGTACGCATCCGGCAGGAAGGGGATCGGCGCCTCATTTCCCCTCCCGCCCTGCCGAAGACGACAGGCCTGGATGTCGGGGAATATGAGGCGCCGATCCCCTTCCCCTCTGCACGACTAGCTGAATCCGTCAGTCAGACCCATCTCGCATACATGACATGGCCGACCTGTCGTCGACCGAACCGTCAGAGCCACGGGGTCTTCCCCCGGGGCAGGTTCGGGAGTGACAGGTCGGCCATGTCCATTGAAGGCCCGGCTACGGCTTGGGAGTGACCAGCTCGTCGAGCTTGCGGACCAGTTCCTTGCCGCGCAGGTTTCGGGCAACGATCACGCCCTTCTCGTCAAGGATAAATGTCGCCGGGATGGACCGGATGCCGTAGGCCGCCGCCACCGCGTTCCGCCAGCCCTTGCCGTCGTAGGGGATCGGGTAGTCGAGCGCGTTGTCGGCGATGACCTTCTTCATCCGGGGCAGGGTCTTCTCCATGTCGAGGCTCACCCCGATGATCGTAAATCTATCCGCGGGGTAACGGTCCTTGAGCGCCGCCAGGGTGGGCACCTCGTGCATGCAGGGACCGCACCAGGAGGCCCAGAAATCGAGCAGAATCACCTTGCCCCGGTGATCGGCAAGGGTGACCTTGCCGCCGTGATAGTTGTCGGCCGTGAAATCAGGGGCCATGTTTCCAATGGCCGTGCCCACCTTCGGCGCAGGTGGTGCCGGCTTGCCGCCGTCAGCGGCAGCGGGCAGCACGACGAGCGTCATCAGCAGTGTCGCGAACAGGGTGAAGAGGAAGCCGTTGTGTTTGATCGTGCGCATGGATGTTCCTTCTCATTGACAGTAGTACTCACGCGCCAGGCCCTGCGGCCGCGGCGCGGGCTGTTCGATCTCAGGATAGTATTATAGCATCACTGCCCCGGCGGGACTTCGACCAGCCGGTAGAGCATCGAGCCGCCGTATGCATCTCCGCCAGGGTGGGCCGCGGCCAGCTCGGTACGCAGCCCCCAGCCGTCAAACGCCTCGCGGATCGACCCGCCCCGCCCCCCCGTGGTTCCACGGCCGCCCAACACCTCATCGAGATACCAGACGCCAAGGCCCTGGCCAAGGGCATCGGCCACCCGGCGGTCCAGTTCCCGGCGCAGTTCCGGGGCCTCCAGCGCCGGGTAGAGACAGAAGGTCTCGAACCGGCCGAAGGCCCGGGAGTAGCCATAAAACAACGGACCGCCGAAATTGGAGAGCCTGTCCATTCGCGGCGAGTTGAGCAGCACCAGGTCCCCGGCATCCACCAGCCCGGTCACCGTCCCCATCAACCGGTGGTCGTCGACCCGGGAGAACCGGCTTTCCGGCAGCACCCCGCCGGCGAAGTTGACGGCAAAAAGGGCGGCAACGGCCAGGCCGAGCAGAAGCGGACCGGCCCTGGACCACCGGGGGGGAGGCAGCGAGGCCGCGGCGCACCCGACAGTGAGCCAGAAAGTGATGCCCAGGGGCAGCCAGAAGAAGTAGCCGCCGGGATCCCAGAAGGTGAAGAAAAGGACATAGGGCACGGCCAGTGCCACGGCAAGCCGAAGAACGGGGCCGTGGTGACGACGCAAACGGCGAATGTTGCCCGCGGCGGCCAGAACCAGCAGCCCCAGGAGCACCGCCGCCGACCACTTGAGCACCAGCAGAAGCGGCGGCGAAACCAGGGGATCGGCAAAGGCCGACGTGTAGGTCGATGGCAGCAGCAACATGCGGACGAAGGAGATCAGCGCGAGGGTGACCACCGAGGCATCCGTGCCCACGTAGGTGTCGGTCTGATGCCCGTAAAGGAAGAGCCAGGTCAATGCGGCGTGGGAGGAGCGAAACCCCAGGTGGATCATCACGGCCAGGTAGGGCAGCACGGTCGTCGCCGCATAGGCCGGGACGAAGCCCCTGGCGAAACGCGCCAGCCCCGGGCCTCGCCCCCGGGGATGGAAGAACGCCGCGGCCAGCGGAACGGCGAGGAAAAGGACATTGCTCTGGTGGAACAGCACCGCCGCCCCGGCGGTGAATCCCAGCCCGCACCAGGTGCCCCACCCCGCCGCATCATCCCGCACGGCCCGTTCGGCGATCGAAAACCCGACGACGAGAAAGAAAACGCTGACAGCGTAAACTTCCACGTTGATGCCGTGTGTCCAGTAGCCCCAGGAAAAGGCGAACCCGGCCGCGGCGGCCCAGGCCAGCCGGCCGTCCCGCAACAGGCGACGGAGCAGGTGGTGAAAGACCAGGACGCCTCCGAGCCCGGCGGCGGTGTCCAGGAGGCGGAAGGAGATCATCGGGGACAACCCGGGCCTGAGCAGGGCCAGCACGTGGTGCAGCAGGTAGCCCAGCGGGTTGTAGAGCAGGTGATGGGGGTGGAAAAAACGGAACAGCCCGCCGTGCTCCGATGGTTCGCTGAGCGCCCACTTGAATCCCTCGCCGAAATAGAGACGCGAGGGAAAGGCGAGGTAGACGGCGGTCACCAGCAGGGCCAGGACGGCCGCCGGCAGCAGACCGCCGCGCCACAGGGGCTGCGTGCCTTGGCTGTTCGAGGACATCTGGCTTCCACTCCCGTTGCAGCGGCGGACCGGAACCGACGGGCACAGTATATCGCCTGGTCCCGGTTTCCCGCCACCGTTGCCCGCCGGAGCCCCATTGGATAAGATGAAGAGGATCATTCGGAACCTGAACCAGGAAGCAAAACGCTCGAACGCTCAATGGTGCCGACGATGACATTCACCGGTTCTCCTGGCAGAATTCACCCGCTCGCCCGGTGCGTATTCCCCGCGGCAGCCTGCCTGCTCGCCCTCCTCCTGCCCCTGGGCGGGTGCGCCGGCGAGGCGCCCGCTGAGAAGCACGCCGACCTGATCCTGACCAACGGGCAGTTCCTCACCATGACCGACGGCATGCCGGTGGCTGAAGCACTGGCCGTGCGGGGCGGCGTCATCCTCGCCGTGGGACGCCACCAGGACCTGGCCTCCCTGGAGGGCCCGAAGACCCGGGTGCTGGATCTCAAGGGCGCCGCGGTGACCCCTGGCCTGGTGGACGCTCACCTGCACCTGATCTCGGTGGGCGCCAACCTTTCCAGCCTTGACCTGGCGGGCACCACGAGTTTCGAGGAAGTGCTGGGCATGACCGCCCAGTGGCTTGAGGACCGCGCGGTGGACGGGTGGCTGCTGGGCCGTGGATGGGACCAGAACGACTGGAAGGTCAAAAACTTTCCCGACAACCGCGCACTGAACCGGATTGCGCCGGAAACGCCGGTGTTCCTGCGCCGCATCGATGGTCACGCCGCGCTGGCCAACGATGCGGCACTGGCGGCCGCGGGGATTGGCCGGGACACCCCTGATCCCGAGGGGGGGAAGATTTTCCGCGAGCCGGACGACGGCAGGCCCACCGGGCTTCTGCTGGACCGGGCGGTGGAGATCGTGGATCGCGCGATACCGCCACCACGACCCGAGGCCATCGAGGCCTTGATCATCGAAGCCTCGAACCACTGCGCCGCCCTGGGACTCACCGCTGTTCATGACGCCGGAGTCAGGGCAAACGAGCTGGCAGCCTACCAGCGTCTGGCGAAACGCGGGGCCCTGCCGATCAGGGTCTATGCCATGCTGGAAGGCACGGAAACCGACCTGCTGGAAACCTGGTTCTCCTCCGGCCCGGACACCGACGGCTCGGACCACCTCGAAGTGCGCTGCGTAAAAATGTACGCCGACGGCGCACTCGGCTCCCGCGGGGCGGCGCTGCTCAACCCCTACACCGACGATCCGGGGAATCGCGGCCTGCTGCTCACGCCCCCGGAGGAATTGCGGCGTGTATTCGAGGATGCCGCGGACCACGGATTCCAGGTGGCCACCCACGCCATCGGCGACCGGGCGAACCGCCTGGTGCTCGACGCGGTGGAAGCGGCGATCTCTCCGGAAGACCGCGAGCGCCTGCGGCCCCGCATCGAGCACGCCCAGGTGCTGCACCCCGATGATCTCCCCCGGTTCAGCGAGCTGGGCGTGATCCCGTCGATGCAACCGACCCACTGCACGTCGGACATGCCCTGGGCCGAAGAGCGCCTGGGCGACCGCCGCCTCCACGGCGCGTACGCCTGGCGCTCACTGCTCGAGTCGGGCTCCTTCATCCCCGGCGGCTCCGACGCGCCGGTGGAATCCCCGGCCCCGCTCACCGGCATCTACGCTGCGATGAGCCGGCAGGACCCGTGGGGGAACCCCGACGGGGGGTGGCACCCCGAGGAACGCCTCTCCGCGGCCCAGGCCCTGGCCATGTTCACCAGCAGTGCGGCCCGGGCCTCGTTCAGCGAGGGAGTGAACGGGACCCTCGAGCCGGGCAGGCGTGCGGACCTCACCGTTCTCTCCAGGAACCCCCTGCTCTGCTCGGCGGAGCAGATCCTGGAGATCGACATACTGGCCACCCTGGTGGACGGGCGTGCGGTCCACCAGTCTGAGGACTGCCCGTGTGACTTCTGATGCCGCCCAGCGGTCTCCCCCGGAAAGCGACGGGAAACACCGCAGGTGGACGACGAGGGAGGAGGGACGACAATGAACGGCGACACACCACGGGCTGCCGGGATGCTGAGGGCCGTCGGCGTACTGGCGCTGCTGGCCGGACTGGGCCTCGCCGCCTGCATGGTCAACCCGGTGACCGGCAAGAAGGAGCTCTCGCTGATCTCGGAAGAGCAGGAAGTGGCCATGGGGGTGCAGAACTACCCGGTGATGAATCAGATCAGCGGCGGTCTCTACCAGGACAAGGCCCTGCAGAATTACGTCAACCGGGTGGGCCACAAGCTGGTCGCCGTCTCCCACCGCCCCAACCTGCCCTTCGAATTCAACGTGGTGAACAGCCCCGAGGTCAATGCCTACGCCCTGCCCGGCGGTAAGATCAGCATCACCCGCGGGCTGCTCTCGCAGATGAGCAACGAGGCTCAGCTGGCCGCCGTGCTGGGCCACGAAGTGGGCCACGTCACCGCGCGCCACGTCAACGAGATCATCACGCGGCAGATCCTGGCCCAGACCGCGGTGGCCGGCCTCTCCATCTACATGGAACAGCAGGAGACAAAGAACGCCGACTACTACTCCACCGCCGGGCTGGCGGCGGCCCAGTTGATGATGCTGCGGTTTTCGCGCGACAACGAACGCCAGTCGGACGAGCTGGGTATCGAATACGCGATCAAGGCCGGGTACCACCCCGTGGGGATGGTCCAGCTCCAGGAAATCCTGCTCGCGGCCCACGAGCGGGAACCTTCGCGAGTGGAGGCCCTGCTGCTGACCCACCCGCTCTCCTCGGAACGGATCGCCACGGCCCGCCAGCGGATCGCGTCGCTGGAGCTGCCGCCCGGGCTGACCATGGGCGAGCAATCCTTCCGCACGAGCACCGGCAAGTTGCGGCGCATGGCCCCGGCTTACGAGGAGTATGACCGTGGGGCGGCCCTTCTCGCCGAAGGCAAGACCCAGCAGGCGATCACCGCCATGGAAAAGGCGGTGCGCCTGGCCCCGGGCCAGGCCGTGTTCCACGCCGACCTGGGCGTGGCCTACGTGCAGACGAAGAACCACCGCAAGGCGCGCCAGAACCTGAACCGGGCGCTGCAGCTCTACCCGGAACTGTTCCAGAGCCGCTTTTACAGCGGCTACCAGTACGTGGAGACCTCGCGCTGGGGCCAGGCGCTCTCGGAGTTCAACAAGTGCGACGAGCTGATCCCCGGCCAGCCGGGCGTCCGCTATTACCAGGGCCTCTGCTACCAGAAGCAGGACCAGCGTGACCGGGCCATCGCCCACTATCGCCAGGCAGTGAATATCGATCCCCAGGGACAGTACGGCAAGATGGCGCGACAGCGCCTCCAGGAGATGGGCCAGGCGGTGCAATGACGCAATCCCGCAGTCAACTCGGGCAACGGGTGCGGCGGACGGCGGGAGTGCTGGCCACGGCCCTCTTCATCCTGCTCTGCGCCGAGATGGTGCTCTTCGAACCGAACCGGCTGGACGTGACCGAGGAGACCTTCTACCTGCCCGGTCTCGGCGGCGATGCCGAGGGCGTGCGACTGGCCTTCATCTCCGACATCCACGTGCGCCGGCCCGGCAGGCTTCACCGCCGCCTGGTGCATGAAACCACCGCGTTCAGGCCCGACCTCGTACTGCTGGGTGGCGACTACTTCACCTGGCTCACCAGCACGGATACCCTGGGCGTCTATCTCGGCGGATTCTCGGCCCCCGCCGGGGTCTACGCCATCCAGGGGAACTGGGAATACAAGGTCCGGATCACCGGCCCACGGCTGGCCGGTCTGCTGGCCGAACGCGGAATCCGCCTGCTGGTCAACGAACACCTCACGATCCGCCGGCGCGGGGCGGCCTTCGTCCTGCTCGGCATCGACGACCCCTACACCGGCCACGCCGATTTCTACACCACGTTCCTCGACCTTCCCGAAGGCATGCCCCAGGTACTGCTGGCCCACTCACCGGAAATCTTCCGCCAGGCCCAGCGCTGGGGCGTGGGCCTGGTACTCGCCGGGCACACCCACGGCGGCCAGATGGATTTTCCCCTGATCGGGCCGCTCTGGCTACCCCCGGGAAGCCGCGAAACCGTGTCCGGACGGTTCCGCCTCGGCGACACCTGGCTCTACGTCACCCGGGGCGTGGGCACGTCGATCATTCCCGCCCGGCTGCGCTGCCCGCCCGAACTGGTGCTGATCACGTTGAAAGACGCGTCATTCGATCCGGGCTTCGAATCCTGAGGGGATGCGCAGCCCCCGGAAGAGCGGCAGGGGGCCGACCGAACCGCGGGAGAGGACCATGACCCGGAAACTGCCGCCGATCCCCTCCGGGGTGAGCAGGGACCGAAGGGCCATGGAGCGGCGAAGACGGGTGGCCGGGCCCGGGGTGGGACCGCCCTCCACCAGCCTGGCCCAATCCTCCGGATCGGCCGAGACCTCCTCGGCCAGCCGCTGGAGCAGACGAAACTGGTCGGTGAAACCGCGCAGGGTGAAGCCGGCTTTCGCAGCCCAGTGGGCCAGTGAGCTGAAATCCACCGAAGCGGTGATGTCCTGGAGCCCCGGTTCGTCGAGCAGGCCGCGCCCCTCCCGACCGCCGCGGTAGGTGCGCACCGGGTCGGCGGCCGTCTCCGGCGAGAGGAGCACCGGCGCCGGGTAGCCGTAATCGATGATCACCAGGTGGCCACTCGCCATGGCCCCGGCCGCGGCCCGGATCCACTGTTCCGCTTCCAGGCCCACCGCAGCCTGCTGACCTTCCGCCGGAAGCATCCCCAGCCGCCGGAAGTGCGCCTCCAGCGCCGGCGTGGTGGGCTCACGCCAACCGAGGGTGAGCCGTCCCGACTGCTCATGGACCAGCGCCTCCTCCAGCCGGCCGCGGTTGGTGCGCACCAGGTGCACCGGCAGCGCATCCACCAGCTCGTTGGCGAAGATGCAGCAGGGACCGAGCGAATCACCAGCCTCCGGGGGGAAAGCGATGCGGCGGGGCAGCCGGTCATCCTCGAGACCGGCGGCGCACCGGTCGGCAAGCAGCGGTTCCAGGGCCTCGCCAAAGGACGCGGGGCCGTCGGCGGCCAGGGCCGTGCGCACATGGTCGAGGAATCGGCCGTCCCCTCCCCCGGCATCCACCAGCCGGTACGATGACGGCGAGCCCACGGACTCCCAGCAGGCACGGAAGAGCCTCACCAGGAGGCCGGCGAATACCGGTCCGGTGTCCACGCTGGTCACGAAGTCCCGGTCGGGCCCCCAGGGACCGCCGCCACGGGTATAGAAGCCGTGGCGCGGGTGGTAGAGGGCCTGCTCCATGAACGCGGCGAAGGTCATCGGCCCGTCCCGCCGGATCGCACCGACCAGTTCCTCCGCCAACTCGTTTTTGCCTTCATCGGTCATGACAACCCTCACGATCCGCCAATTCTAACGTACAACGAACCGGACCGGATCGGCACCACATTACCGCTCCCGCCCTGCGGAAGACCACAGGCCTAGATGTCGCGGAATATGGGATGCCGATCCGGTCCTGCCGTCACTCTGGCAAAAGGATGAAACCAGCAGTAGAGACAGGGCCGACCTGTCGTCGACCGAACCGTCACAGTCACGGGGTCTTCCCCGGGGCAGGTTCGGGAGTGACAGGTCGGCCCTGTCGGCAGCCAGGCGGGACAGCAGCCAGGCGGGACGTTGACTGTCAGGGCCGTACGGGCTATAGTCCTCATTTGGGTGAAGGCAACGGCGTTGTCTCGCCATCCCGATGAAATAAAAAGGCTTGCGAACCCCGCACCAGAGTGGAAAGGCATCAACGACCCATGTCGTCGAGAACCGGGGCAGTGCCGCGAATGAGCTTCACGGTGGTCATCCCGGTGAAGAACGGCGAGGCCACTCTCGACCGCTGTTTGGCCTCCATTCGGGAGAGTGCGGCCGAGGCTGGACTCGGGGACGGGCGCGTGGAAGTGGTGGTGGTGGACAACGGGTCCGCCGACCGCTCCGCCGAGATCGCCGAGGAACGGGGGTGCCGCGTACTCTACGTGCCGGCCGCCGAAGGGGTCTCGGTGTCGCGGAACACCGGCGCCCGTGCGGGCCGCGGCGAGGTGCTGGTGTTCACCGATTCGGACGTGGTGATCAACAAGCGGGCTTTCACCTCGCTGCACCTGGCGCTCTCCGACCCGGAACTGGACGGCGTGGTGGGCACACAGGACCCGCGGACACCGTACAGCAACTACTGCTCGCGGTTCAAGAATTTCTGGATGGCGTACAGCTACCGCCGGCTGCGCGGTCCGGTGACCCTGTTCTACACCACGGCAGCAGCGATCCGGCGCGAGCTCTTTCTCGAACTCGGCGGATTTGACGAGGCCTACCGCAAACCTGCGGTGGAGGACACGGCGTTCGGCCAGCGGCTCGGTGAGGTCGGGGCACGGGTCGAAATCCGGCGGGGGTTCCAGGTGGATCACCTGAAGGAATACACCCTGCTTTCGCTGCTGGGCACCGACTTCCAGCGTTCGGCCCTGCTGGCCCGGCTGCTGCTTCGTCGACGGTCGGCCGCTGCGCCGCGAAAACCGGGGCGCCGGTTGAACACCACGTCGGTGCCGGTGGCCGTGATGGCCGGGGTGGTGCTGGGGACGCTGTCCTGGGCTCTGCTCGCCGCGGCGCTGATCGCGGCGAAGCCGGCCCTGGCCCTCGGCGCCGCGGCCGGGCTGCTGCTCTGCCTGCTGCTCCACGGGGGGTTCATCGGGTTCATGGCCCGGCACGGCGGCGCGTGGTTCGCCCTGCGCAGCATCCCGCTGATCCTGGTCGACCTGCTTTGGATTTCCGCCGGGCTGGGTTGGGGCGTTCTTTCCTACTGGCCCGGCGGCCGGGAGTACTGAGGCGGCAACGGAGAAGAATGAACGGCTACCTCCAATTCGCCGATCGGCTGCTGAGCAAGCGGGGCAAAGACCCGCTCTACGTGGTTCTCTTCGTCACCGAACGCTGCACGGCCCGCTGCCTGCACTGCCTGTTGGGGCCGGATGAACGCCCGGGGCGGGAGGGCGAGCTGTCCCTCGAGGAATACGAGGCGATCAGCCGCAGCATGGGCGACATCCTCTTCCTGCTGCCCACCGGGGGGGAGCCGTTCCTGCGCCGGGACCTGCCCGATATCGTCGCCACCTTCCACCGCAACAACCGGGTGCGCAATACCGGCATTCCGACCAACGGTTCGCTCACCGAGCGGGTCGTGGAAAGCGTGGAGCGGATCCTCGACAGCTGCCCCGGGATGGACCTGGGCATTGATGTCTCCTTCGACGGCGTGGGCGCTGAGCACGACCGGCTGCGCGGCACGCCGGGCCTCTTCGACAAAGCGGTGGAGACCTACCGCCGCCTCGAAGCCCTGCAGGCCGGGGGCCGTTCCTTCAATCTCAACGTGGCGGTGACCGTGTCAGCGCTGAACCAGCACAACCTCGAGGGGCTCTACCGTTTCCTCAGCGAGGACCTGAACGTGCGCTGCATCAACCCCCTGCTCATCCGTGGCCGGCCCCGCGACCCGGAGGCGTCCGGCGTGGACCCCGACCGCTACCAGGCCTTCGTCGACCTGCTGGGCCAGGACGTGCGCCGCGGGCGACTGGAGGGCTACAGCCGATTCGGCTTTTCCGGACTGATCAACGCGATGAAGAACGTCCGCCAGCAGCTGATCGGGGCCATCGTGCGCGAGAACCGGCAGCAGGTCCCCTGCTACGCGGCCGACCTCAGTTGCGTGATCACCAGCCGCGGCGAGGTCTACCCCTGCGAACTGCTCCACCGGAAGCTCGGCGACCTGCGTGAGGCGGGCCTCGACTTCCAGCGCATCTGGCGCGGCGAACGGGCCGACGACGTGCGGGCCCACATCCGTGACACCCGCTGTTTCTGCACCTACGAGTGCTTCCTGACCAATTCGATCATCTTCAACCCCCGGATGGTCCCCCGCCTGCTGCGGGAGTGGCTGCGTGTCGGCATTTCGCCGGGCAAGGGGACAGCGGGAGGAGAACCGGCGGCACGATGTACCGAGACGAACGAATCTCACTAGTCATTCCCTGCCTCGACGAGGAACGGGGCGTCGGCGCGGTGATCCACGCCGCGCCGGATTTCATCGACGAGGTGGTGGTGGTGGACAACGGCTCCACCGATCGGACGGCGGAAGTGGCTGCCGGCCTCGGCGCCACGGTGGTCTCCGAACCGACACGGGGCTACGGCCGGGCGTTGAAGACCGGTTTCCGGTACGTGCGCGAAGGTCTGATCGTCACCATGGACGGCGACGGCACCTACCCCTGCCGACTGATCGCACCGGCCCTGGACCACTTCTTCGACGGCGGCTTCGACTTCATCTCCTGCCGGCGCTACCTGGAAAACCGCGAGTTCAACCCGAGCACCTTCAAGCGGTTCCTGGGCAACCTCGCCCTGACCCTCTCCTTCCGCCTGGTCTACGGCATTGCCATGCGCGATTCCCAGTCGGGGATGTGGATCTTCCGCCAGGCGCTGCTGGCGGAAATCGAACTGAAGAGCGACGGAATGCCCCTCTCCGAAGAGATCAAGATCGAGACCTTTTGCCGGCGGGGTTTCACCGCCGGGGAGTACCCGGTGCCCTACACGCACAAGGCCCGTGTGGGGCCGAGCAAGCTCCGTCCCTGGCGGGACGGGATGCGAAACCTGGTCTACCTGCTGCGCAAGCGGCGTGACCTTGCCGGTCGCTGGGAGCGCCACGGGCCCACAATCGATTGACCCCGGCCCGCTTCTATATTAGATTTAGGCGGTCACGCGACGGGCCGGCCCGGCAGGCTTCGCCGGGCGGGACGTAAATATGCAAAGGAGCCTCGGCGCCATGGACAATCCTGATCTCGCCTCCTTCTTCCACCACGATCTTTACATACCCGACCTCGCCCCCAAGGACAAGGAAGACACCCTCAAGCAGATGGTGGACCACCTGGTCAAAGCCCGGGGGCTCGACTACGGGAACGTGATCCTCAACACGCTGCTCGAACGTGAGAAACTCGGCAGCACCGGTATCGGCAAGCAGGTGGCCATCCCGCACAGCCGCTCGCTGGGCTGCAACGAGTTGACGGTCATCTTCGCCCGGGTGTCCGACGGAGTCGACTTCCAGGCGGTGGACAAGAAACCGGTAAAGCTGGTCTTCATGATCCTCGCGCCATACCAGGACAAGGGCAACCGCTACCTGCCGCTGCTGGGCAAGATCGTGGAGACGGTCAAGGACGAAAAGCGGCGAAAAAAATTGATTGCAACCGATTCCTTCGAAGAGTTTCTCAAGATCCTGGAGGGGTGAGATGAGGGAAGAAGTCCAGAGGCTGATGGATCTGCACAACCTGGACCAGTTGATCCAGGACGCTGAGAATCAGAGTGCCGCCGAATTTGAAAAGAAGCTCGGTTTCCAGCTGGATGGCCTGAGCAAGCTCAAGGACAAGCGGGAACAGGTGGCGCAGGAAATCGATCCGGACACGCTCAGCCTCTACAACAAGTTGCGCAAGAAGTACCGGCGGCCGGTCGTGCCGATCACCGACAACATCTGCCTGGGTTGCTTTATCCGTCAGCCCACCAGCGGTTCCACCGACCACGAAAGCCTGCGCAACTGCGAGAACTGCAAGCGCTTCCTCTACGAGTTGAAAGTCTGACCCTCCCGGCCTTCCCGCGCCGGCCCAATTCCCCGTTCCCGCCCCCGCCTCCCGGCCGGGGGCCGGCGTCCGACCGACGAGGGCCGCCCCATGCTTCGTGCCACCGGCCTGCACAAGAACTACGGCGAGAACATGGTGCTCAACGGTGCCGATCTCTTCGTCGGCCCCGGCGAGCGCATCGGCCTGGTGGGCCCCAACGGCGCGGGCAAGACCACGCTGTTCCGCCTGCTCGTCGGCGAGGAGTCGCCTGACGACGGCCAGCTCGCCCGCGAGGGGCGCCGCATTCGCGTGGGGCTGCTGCCCCAGGAGATCCAGCCCATGGAAGGCGGCACGGTGCTGGAGAAGATTCTCGAGGCCCGCGCCGACCTGCCGGCCATGGAAGCCGAAATGCGCGGGCTGGAAGAGGAGATGGCCGGGGAGCGTGATCCCGGGGGCGAAGCCCAGCGTCAGCGCCAGCGGCGCTACGGAGAGCTGCAGGACCGTTTCGAACGGGAAGGCGGGTTCAACTACGAGGCCGATGCCAAGGCGATCCTCTCCGGGCTGGGGTTCACCGAGAAAGACCACCAGCGCCCGCTGGGCGCCCTCAGCGGCGGCTGGCGCATGCGGCTGGCCCTGGCCAGGGTGCTCTTCGAGCGCCCCGACCTGCTGCTGCTCGACGAGCCCACCAACCACCTCGACCTCTCCTCCACCGTCTGGCTCGAGGAACACCTGCTGGACTACCCCGGGACCTACATCCTCATTTCCCACGACCGCTGGCTGCTCAACCGCCTGACCACCCGCACCGTGGAGCTCGTCCGGGGCAAGCTGGAGACCTACAACGGCAACTACGATTTCTTCCTCGCCGAGCGCGAGCAGCGGCAGGAGGTCCTGCTCGCCTCGAAAAAGAAACAGGACCAGCGGATCAAGCAGATCGAGGACTTCGTCGCCCGCAACCGGGTGCGCAAGGACCGGGCGCGCCAGGCCCAGAGCCGGTTGAAGATGCTGGACAAGATCGAGCGCATCGAGGTGGAGGGCGAGGAGAAGAAGGTCCGCTTCACCTTTCCCCAGCCGGCACGGAGCGGCGCCGACGTGATGCGGCTCGAGGGCGTGTCCAAGGCCTACGCCGACAAGGTCGTCTACCGCGGGCTGGACCTGCTGGTCACCCGCGGGGAAAAGATCGCCCTGGTGGGCGACAACGGTGCGGGCAAGTCCACTCTGCTCAAGATCCTCGCCGGCGTGCTGCCCTTCGAGGAGGGCGAGCGCACGGTGGGCCACAACGTGGACATCTACTACTACGCCCAGCACCAGCTCGAAGCCCTGGACCCCACGCGCACGGTGCTCGAGGAGCTGATGAGCAGCGCCGACATCACCACCGCGCCGATGGTCCGCGACATCCTCGGCGCGTTCCGCTTCAGCGGCAACGACGTGGACGTGAAGGTGGCCGTGCTCAGCGGCGGGGAAAAGAGCCGCCTGGCCCTCTCCCGCATGCTGCTCAAGCCGGCCAGCCTGATCCTGATGGATGAGCCGACGAACCACCTGGACATGGCCTCCCGTGACGTGCTGGAGCAGGCCCTGCGCGACCACCGGGGCACCCTCTGCTTCATTTCCCACGACCGCTGGTTCATCAACAGCGTGGCGACAAAGGTGATCCACGTGGCACAGGGCCGGCTGGCCCACTACCCCGGAAACTACGACTACTTCCTGGAGAAGAGCGGCCTGGGTGACGCCCGGCCGGGGATTGCAGCGTCGACGCCCGAGGCCCCGGCCCACACACCACCGGCACCCGGGCCGGCGGCCGGCGAGCCGGGGCGCAAAGCGCTGCGCCGTGCCGAGGCCGAGCGCCGCAACCGCCAGTACAAGGCCACGGCCACGCTGCGCAAGGCCGTGGAGCAGTGCGAGGCCGAGATCGAGGCGCTCGAGACCCGGCGGGAGGAGATCGAGGCCCGCATGGCCGACCCGCAGGTCTTCGCCGACGGGGCGAAGATGAAGGAGTTGACCGACGAGCTGAACCGGGTCGGCGAAGAGCTGGCCACGCTCTACGAGCGCTGGGAGCAGGCCGGCGCCGACCTCGAGGCCGCCATCACGGCGTTCGAAGCCCGGAACGGCGGCGCCTGACATCACACCCCCACCCATCTTTTTCCTCAAGCCCGGAGCCGATTCGGGCGATTCTCTAATAGACACAGGACGATAGTGCCGCAACCGCCGGCGGTGGGATTCCGTGCGGCTTCAGTGGACAGGATATGAGCACACCCCAGGAAGCGGAACAGCATCTCGTGGTTTTCGTGGCCGCCGGCGACGGCAGCGATGCCGCCTGCGACACGGTGGCGCGCAAGCTGTCGGAAAAGTTCGGCGCACCATACGACAAGATGCTGAACAGCGTCCGCCAGTCCCCCAGGGTGTTCAAACGGAACCTGAGCCGCGAGCAGGCCGAGTCCTGCGCGGCCCTGCTGCGCAGCCTGGGGGCCGTGGCCGAAGTCCAGGGCGGGACGCCCGCGCCGGAGGCACCGGACGCGCCGGCGCCCGAATCCGCCGCCCCTGTTGCGGCACCGGAACCGGAAGCGACGAAACCCCCGCCGCCGGAAACCGAGGAGCGGACCTGCCCCTTCTGCGGACGGGCCCTGCTGGAGGACGGCAGCTGTGTCATCTGCCGGCCCCACGAAGTCGCCCCGGCAGCGGCCCCCATACCGGTTTCGGATCCGGATCCGGCGCCCGCACCGGCGCCGGAACCGAAGATCACCGCCGAACCACCGCCCCCGGCAGCGGAACCGGCCCTTGACGTGCAGACCGAATTTACGCCGGAAGACCTGCCGCCCGCGGGACAGGTGCTCGATCCCAACATCGGGTTCGAAGACCCCGGCATGCCCGATCAACCCGGTGTCGATCCAGCCCCCCGGGCAAGCACCTTCGACCTGGAAGAGCTCGGTATGCCGGCCGTGAAACCGGGCTGTGCCGGCTGCGGCAGCATGCTCAGCGGAGACGGTCAGTGCCCGGTCTGCGACGCCCCCCCGGCGGCAGTGACGGAAGCGCCGCCCCCGCCGGAAACCGTCTCGGCAGCCATTGAAAACGACCTGTCGGCCATGCTCCCCCCGGAAGAGCTGGGTGTCTGCCCCAACTGCTGCGGGCCCATGGAGCAGGACGGCACCTGCCTCATCTGCCCGCCCTCGGAGCAGGCCCCGGCCACGCCCGAAGTGCAGCCGGACATCGCACCGGCAGCCATCGATCCCCTGGAGCAACCGGCCTTCGATGAGCCAGGGGTGGCAGCGGGCCCGCTGGAGGAGGACGAGGGAAGCCCCTTCGAGCCGCTGGCCCCGCTGAGCGCTGAACCAGAGGCGGATGGATCCACCGTCTGCAACGGCTGCAATGGCCCCCTGGGGCCGGACGGCATCTGCCTCATCTGCGGCACGGACACCGCTGGTGGGGATCCGGCCGCGGCAGAAGAACCGACGGCACCCCCGGAAGCGGAAGAAATGAGCTTCACCGGCAACGAACCGCCCCCGGCCCTGTCCGAAACGACGGTGGAGGGTTCGGACCCGGCAATGATCAAGCTTCCGTCCACGGAAGCCACAAACGAAACCGACACACCGATAGCAGCAGAACCGAAGGCGGACACGGCCCCATCAACGGGGAAGAAACAGAAGGTCAGGCCCAACAACGGCGGCCTGCCCCGAGCACTGACCATCCCGCTGCTCATCACGCTGCTGCTCACGGTGGGCGGCGTCAGCCTGGCCGTATCCGGCTCGTTCGTCTTCGCCGCCGGGGTCTACTTCCTGGCCCTGCTGGCCGGGCTGGTCTCGGCGTTCAACCTGACCAGGCACCTGGAACAGGCGGTGGACAGCTTCCCCAGGCTGCCCAAACCGGTGATCTTCGCCTTCCTCGTCTTCCTCTTTTTCGCCGGCAGCGGCTGGATCGCAACCTACGTGATCAAATCCTCCGCCGAGCTTCTCCTGGCCAAGGCCGGCGAGGAGCTCCAGGCGGAGGCCGAGCGGCTGGCCGCCGGAGGGGCAGCCGCCGGCGGGTCGGATACCGGTGCCACGGAGGCCGGGGCCGGTGAAGGGCAGATACTCCTCGAGGAGGACATGCTCGACCGGGCCATCGAGGCCGAGCGCAAGGGGGAAGAGAACCCCCATGCCGCTCTGGAAACCTGGCGGGCTTATCTCGAGGGCTTCCCCGACGCCACCCGCGCCCCGGAAGCCAAACGCAAGGTCAGCCACTGGCAGGCCGTGGTCAAGCGGCAGAACGCCTTTGCCGAAGCCATCGCCCGCGACCGCAAGGGCAACACCGATCCCGAAGCCCGCATCCGCGACTGGCGCAGTGTCATCGCCACCTACGGCAACAACGACGACATCCGCGAGCACGCCGAGGCGCGGATCGCCTTCTGGGATTCGCTGCTCCACGAAAGCAGTACGCCACGTTTCCCGTACTGGGCCTCGATCCAGTTGAATGACGGCCGCCGCTTTTCGGGCAAGGTGATCTTCGAAGACGACCAGCGACTGAAGATGGAACTGCCCAACCGGCTGAAGATGAGCTTCGGCAAGGGCGAGTACGAACTGATCGAATCGGACCATATCAACGGCAAGCAGGTGGAAGCCGAGGACATGCGCCTGGTCAGCGGCGTGACCACCGACAAGCCCGCCTGGGGACGGGAAGACGGCATCACCATCCTCGGCGAAGGTCGAGCGGGGGTGGAAACGACGGTCTCGTTCCAGCTCACCGGCTTCTACCACTTCGAGGTGATGGCCCGGGCCGACAGGGACCACGGCGGCTTCCCCTCGGTGATCCTTTCGCTCAACGGCGCCCAGCAGGAGCGCATCCGCTTCGACTCCGAGGACTGGAAGCTTTACCGCGTCGCCTTCCCCTTCCGCATCCCCGCCGGCGAGCAGCGGCTGGAGATCGTCTTCCCGCCGCAATACCAGACGATGAACGACAAGCGCCTGGTGGCCATCGACTACTTCACAACCGCCATGGTGGAATAGCGCCATCAGCCGCCTTGACTCGACCCCGGTCCTGTGCTACGAATTCCCCTTCCTGATATCCCTCTGATTCGAGAGGTTTTGCCTTGAGTTCCCCACTCTTCAGGATGGCGCGGAACACCCTCTACCTCGGGGTGCACGGCCTGCTCCGGCTCACCGGGTCGGACCGGCGGCGGGTGATGCGGCTGGCCCGGGTGCTGGGGGCGGTGCGCAGCCGGGTGGGCTATGTGGGCCGGGGCCGAAACCGTGCCCTCTATCTCGAAACGATCCGGCGGGCGTTGCCCGACCTGCCCCCCGGGGCGGAGCGGAAAGTGCTCCGCGACTTCTGGGTCAACCACCAGGCCTCGTTCCTCGAGCTGTTCCTCTCACCGGGCCTCACGCCGGAAGGCCTGAGGGGCTGGGTGGACTTCGAGGGGCTGGAGCACCTGCAGGCCGCCCTTGACGGTGGGAAGGGCGTGCTGCTCTCCTGCCTGCACATGGGCGACGAGCGGCTGCTGCACATCCTCCTCGCGCTGAAGGGCTTTCCCATCCGGGCCCTCTCCGCCGACTTCGCCGATTACGGCTGGGCGGCCCGCCGGGCGCGGCTCAAGGCCGCCGGCGCCTTCCACCCCCTGGAGACCGGCAAGTCCCACCGCTGGATGTACCGCAGCCTGGCCAGCGGCGAGGCGGTGTTCATGGCCATCAGCGGCTTCGGCGGGCCCCGCGGGGCCTGGGTCGACCTGCTGGGGCGCGAAGTGCTCTTCTCCTCGGCGCCGGCCCGGCTGGCCCTGCGCACCGGCGCCCCGCTGCTCACCACCGCCTGCCTCCGCCGCCCCGACGGCAGCGTCCTCGTCCGCGTCGACCCGCCGCTGGAAGGGGTCGGCGCCGGAGGCTGCAACGCGGAGATCCACCGGGTGACCGCCGAGCTGGTTGCCCGCTTCCGGCCGCTGATCGCCGCCGAGCCGGGACAGTTCAACTGGATGTGGTATATAATCAGGCATCTTGAAACCGACCCACAGATCGGCGGCATTCACGGGATCCGGAGATGAGCCTGGACCAGCATCTGCGGCGGCATGCCCGCGAGCGGGCTGACCGCCCGGCCTTTGTTTCCGACAGCGGCAGCCTGACGTTCGGCGAACTGGACGAGCTTGCCGAACGCACGGCCCACGGCCTGCGGGCGTCGGGTGTGGACCGCGGCGGCCAGGTGGGGCTGATGCTGCGCAAGCGGCCGGAGATGATCGCCGCCTTCTTCGGCATCATGCGTGCCGGGGCGGTGGCCGTGCCGCTCAACGCCCGCCTGGAAGACAGCCGGCAGTCGGCGATCCTCGACCGGCTCTCCCTCGACCTGGTGCTGGCCCACGAGGAGTGCCTGCCCCAGCTGCGGCGGCTGGCGGGCCACCTTCCGCCCCCGGCGGCCATCCGCGTCAGCGGCCCGCCCCCCGGCGGGGGCTTCGGTTCGCTGGCCGGGGTGTTCACCGCCCCGTGCAGCACGGGCTCCTTCCCCGATCCCGACCCGGAGGACGCGGCCTATATCGACTTCACCTCGGGCAGCACCGGCGTGCCCAAGGGGTCGCTGACGACCCACCGGGCCATCGCGGCGAACACCGCCTCGGTGGTGGCCAGCCTGGGCATCGGCCCCGAGGACGTGCACCTGCCGCTCTTTGCCGTGGCTTCGCACCCCCACGAGATCTTCGCCCGCCCGGTGACCCTCGGGGGCACCGCGGTGCTGCTCGACTCGATCAACCCCAAGGCCATCGCCTCGGCGGTGGAACGGTGGCGGGTGACCTGCATCATGGGCCTGCCGCCGATCTACGAGGTACTGCTGAACACCCTGCGCTCGAGCCGCTTCGAGATCACCAGCCTGCGGCTGCTGGAGTCGGGCGGCATGGTCACGCCCTGGGACCTCATCGACCGCTTCCACCGCCAGGCGGGGAAGCGGATCGTGCCGGTCTGGGGCAGCACGGAGACGGCCGGGGTCTGCCTCTGCCATCCCCGGGCGCTGGAGCATCGCGAGGACGGCATGGGCTACCCCTGCGCCGGGGTGGAGGTGCGGGTGGTGGACGGAGAGGGCCGGGACGTGTCCGGCGGCGAAGTGGGCGAGATGACGATCCGCTGCGATTCGGTCTTCCGCTCCTATCTCGACAACGAAACGGAGACCCGGGCCGTGCTCCGCGGCGGCGAATACCGCACCAGGGACATGGTCCGCCGGGACGCCCTCGGCTGCTTCCACTTCGCCGCCCGGCGGGACGAGATGATGAAAGTGGCCGGGCTCAAGGTCTACCCGGCGGAAATCGAAGAAGTGCTGCGACGGCACCCGCAGGTGCGCGACGTGGTTGTGGTGGCGGCCCGCAGCCGGGCCCGGGGGGTGGTGCCCATGGCCCACGTGGTGGTCTCGTCGAAGGTCTCGGTGGCCGGGCTGAAGCAGTATTGCCGGGAGCACCTGGCTTCGTACAAGGTACCCCGGGTCTTTGATTTCCTCGACGAGCTGCCCCGCACCGGCAGCGGAAAGCCGGACCGGCGCCTGTTGTCCCGGCTCTGATCGGCGAACGTCAGGGATTTTGGTGCCTGGCTGCAGGTTTTTTTACACCCCGGTGCCGGGCCGGAGCCCCGCCATCCGGGGTATAATGAGGCAACCGCCTTATCGTCAACAGTTGCGTCGCCGAATGGAACCTGGCACGGCCCTTGCTCCTTTTTCGGGCCGTCTGATGCAGAAAATCGCTTTTGAACAACGATTCGAATGGCAACCAGCACTGGAGGGAAGGAAAATGAAGAGCAGAAACACCAAGAGCACGCTGATGGTCGCGGCGCTGATGATCGCCGGCATGATGGCCCTCACCCTGGCCGGCACCGCTTCGGCCGACCCCAAGTTCCTCTACGTCAAATCCAACGCGGCCAACATCCGCGCCATCCCCTCGATCCAGAGCGAGGTCCTGGCCACCGCCGCCTTCGGCGACCGCCTCTACGGCATGGACCACATCGGCGACTGGTACCAGGTCAAACTGGACGACGGCCGGGTGGGCTTCATCTACGACGAACTGGTCACCGACGACCACCCCGAACAGATCTACGTCGAAGTGGCCATGGCCAATGTCCGCGAACTGAACAACGTCTACTCCCCGGTGGTCGCCACCGTGAAGGGCGGCGCCGAGCTGAAGTCGCTGGGCAAGAAGGATGACTGGTACAAGGTCAAGCTGGAAGACGGCACCGTGGGCTTCATCTACGAGGACCTGGTGGACGACGATCCCCCGGGCGTGCTCTTCGTCAACGTGATGACCGGCGCCGTCCAGACCTCCCCCTCCCCGGTGAGCGAGCTGGTGGCCTCGGTGAGCGCCGGTGACGAGCTGGTCAAGCTGATGAAGCTCGACGACTACTACCAGGTGAAGCTGGCCGACGGCCGCACCGGGTTCATCCACGAAGACATGGTCACCGACGACGCCCCGAAAATGCTCTTCGTCGACGTGCCCCAGGCCGAGATCAAGACCGACCCCACGATCTACGGCGTGGTCACGACCACGGTCCCCGGCGGCACCGAACTGGTCGCCTTCGACAAGGAGGACGACTTCTACCTGGTGAAGACCGCCGACGGCAAGCTGGGCTGGATCTACGACGAGAACGTGATCAAGATGAGCGACTGATCGCCTCCCCCGATCACGCTACGCGAAGCGCCGGGCCCGGCCCGGCGCTTCTGCTGTACGGCGGGTGCTGAAGGGCCGGTGATTGTTCCCGTCCGAGCGACTGTCGGAGGGATCCCGCCTGTTTTCGAACGTACGACGGCGTGCACTCGGAGACCTGGAGCGAAAAAGGAAGAAACGAAGCCCGATGATTCTTTTCGGACTTAGGACATGCGGCAGATGCGGAGCACTTCGTCGATGGTGGTCAAGCCCCGCTCCACCAGCGACAGGCCATGGATCATCAGCGTGGACATCCCCCCCGCCATGGCCGTCATCTCGATCTCGTTGGAACTGGCATTGGCGATGATGTCGCGCCGGATGGGGTCGGAGACCTCGAGGAACTCGAAGACCGGCACACGGCCGTAATAGCCGGTGCCGCCGCAGGTGGCGCAGCCGGCGCCCTGGTAAACGGTGTCGTGGCAGAACATCGACCCCATCTCCTTGAGCAGGGCATTGGTGATCTCGGCATCGACCTCTTCCTTGCAGTCCGGACAGATGCGCCGGGCCAGACGCTGGGCCAGCACCGCCTGCAGGGCGGCGGAGACGAGGAAGGGCTCGATGCCCATGTCGATGAGCCTGGTCAGGCTCTGGGCCGCACTGTTCGTGTGCAGGGTGGTGAAGACGAGGTGGCCGGTGAGCGACGCCTCCATGGCGATGCGCGCCGTCTCCTTGTCGCGGATCTCGCCGACCATGATCACGTCCGGGTCCTGGCGCAGAATCGATCGCAGGCCGCTGGCGAAGGTGAAGCCGGCCTTGGGGTTGGCCTGGCCCTGGTTCACCGAATCCATGCGGTATTCCACCGGGTCCTCGAGGGTGACCACGTTCTTCTCCGGGGTGTTCACCTCGTTGAGGAAGGCGTAGAGCGTGGTGCTCTTGCCGCTGCCCGTAGGCCCGGAAACGATGAAGATGCCGTTGGGCAGGTTGATCGACCTGCGGATGCCCTGGAGCACCAGGTCGTCGAATCCGAGTTCGTCGAGACTCACCTGGCCCCGCTCGCGGATGAGCAGCCGCAGTACCGTCTTCTCCCCGTTCACCGTGGGAAAGGAGCTGACCCGGAAATCGACCTGGCCCCGCTCGCGGAGCCGCACAGTGAACTGGCCGTCCTGGGGGATCCGGCGCTCGGCGATGTCCATCTGGGCCAGAATCTTCATCCGCGAGGTCACCGCGGGGACGATGTCCCGAGGCACCTTCATCTTCTCGCGCAGCGCCCCGTCGATGCGGAAGCGGACGCGCATGTCTCCTTCCGAGGGCTCGAAGTGGATGTCGCTGGCCCGCTCGATGATCGCCTGCTTGAGCAGCAGCCCCACCAGGTGGACCACCTGGCCGGCCTCCTCGGAGTCGCCACCCGACTGCAGCAGGTCGTCCAGGGTCTGCTCCGAGTGATGATCCTCCTCGTCTTCGGAGGCCAGCGAACTCGATTCCTCGAGCGTCGCCGGGCCGTCCCCCTCCTCGACGGCCTGGTCCTCCTCGCCGAGGTGCTGGAGCAGCAGGATATCGAGATCAGCGGGGGCGCAGAGGATCGGCTCGACGATCTTGCCGGTGAGGAATCCGAGGTCATCCATCTTCTCCATGTTCAGCGGATCCTCGAGAACCACGAAGACCTTGTTCTCGAGCACGAAGATCGGCAGGGCGCGGTAGCGCCGGGCCATCTTCGGCGGGATCATGGAGATCACGGCAGGATCGACGAAGTGGATTTCGGGGTTCATCAGCGGGATGTCGAGGACCTTGCTCTGGATCTCCATCGCGGCCCGCTCGTCGAGCCCCAGGTCCTCGCCCATTGTCAGCACGAGCTCATTCCATCCCAGGGCATGGAGATTCGCGGCACGGTCGCTGTCCAGCAGACCCTGCTCCACCATGAACGCGATGGCCTGGGCCACCCGTGCATCGGCCCCGCTCTGTTGCTCTACCTGGCTGGTCATGGTCGATCACCGGCCGCACACGGCCGGCTTACCCCTCCACATCGGCAATCGTTTCCGCTGCCGACCGATTCCATCGTCGGTTCCTGCCATACTCATCGGCCCAACATCGACTCGGGATGAAAAAAAGATTCGAAGGCCTCCGTTTTCCACTAAACGAATCATTGTTATTCGTCGATGAGAAGTATGATTGGCAAGAATGGACGATATTTACGGGGGGTAATCATGAGCCCGGAAGAGGCTATCGGCACGGCGGATGACAATCCGGCCTTCTCCTGCTCCTCGTGCGGATGTGAATGCTGCGCGGAGTCCGCGGGGAAAAAAGATGAGCAAGGGCGTCCGCTCTGTATCCCCTGCTCCCTGAAAATAGTCGCGACGACCGCCAGTTCGGTCACCAGGGAGAAAACCGAAGTACAGCAGGCCAACGTTGCCGCGGTGGAGGAGCTGCGGGAAAAACGCAAGGGAAGCCGTCGCCTGACGGCGGCACTGCTGCTGCTGGCCATCCCGGTGATCTGCGTCGAACTGTTCCTCCTGCTCAACGCCAGGCCGGCGGCGCTGTCTCCGGCCGATGTGGCGGAGATCGAGCTCACCGAGAGCGCGATCATGGTCACCGTGCTTGGGCAGTACAGCGATGAGTACGGCCGTTATCCGCCCAGCCTCGAGGCGCTGGTGCCCGAGTTCTGGCCTCCGGAGGAGGTCGTCGAACTGCAGAAATTTCAGTACACACCCATCGGTGTTGACGATTTCCGCCTGATTCGCAATGGTTCGGCCCTGCCCGCACCGCTGGTGAGCCAGGCCATGGGCCAGGACCTGCTCCCGGCATCGATGACCGCCCGCACCGACTTCGATGCGTATTACGACAGGATCGACGAGGCCCATTGAGAGGTGAGCACCGTGAACACTGAATCGAAGGCAATGAATGCTCCCCGGGACCGGACCAACGGCCGGGCCGGTTTCACCCTCGTCGAACTGCTGGTGGTGGTGGCGGTGATCGGCATCATCTCCGCCCTGGCCGTGCCCAACCTCCAACGCGCATTGAACCGCAGCAAGGAGACCCAGACGGAAGTCGAGATTCTCAAGATGCTGGAAACGGTACGCCTCCACCGGTCGGACACCGAGGACTTCATCACGGCCCGCAATGCCGCGCAGTTCGAGGACTGGGCCGTCTCCGAGGGCTACTACACGGCCTTGGAAGTTACCGATGGCTGGGGCAACGATTACGAGATGATCATCCGTCACAACCGGCGGCGCTGCCGGGTGTTCATCCGCTCCTACGGCATGGACGGAAAACGCGGCACCCGGGACGACCTCTACTACCGCTACCAGCCGCCCGCCTATGACGAGTGGCGGCGCACCGGCGCCTTCGACTGATCGACCCCTGACGGGTCAACTCGCGGTGAAACGCCGGGCCACGGCCCGGCGTTTGTGCGTACGGAGCATTTCACATCGGCCGGGTGCGCCAGCGATCGTGATACCAGACCCACTGCTCCGGGTTCTCCCGCACGACCCCCTCGATGACCCGGGACCAGCGCTGCGTGTTCTCGCGAATGTCGGCATGGCGGTCACCGGTCCGGACCAACTCGACCTCGGGCAGAACGCGCAGCCGGTGCCGCGGTGCCCCGCCGCCGTCGCCACCCCGGTTCCAGTGAATGATGATCGGCACCATGCCGGCCCCCGAAGCCCGGGCCAACGCGGCCGGCCCCACCGGGGTGTACGTCGGCCGGCCGAAAAAATCGACGAAGACGCCCTTCAGCTTGGGCATGTCCAGGTCGCCCAGCACCCCCACCGGCTGGTTGTCCCGCAAGGCCTGGAGAATCGGCCGGCCGCCAAGGTCCTGGTAGAGGATGCGCGCACCGGCACCCTTGTCGCGGAGCGAGTGAAGCAGTTGATTGTAAGGCTCGAAGCGCTGGCGGTGGACGATGGCGTTGAACGGCCGGTCCAGGCGGTGCACCATGTAGGAGGCCAGCAGCTCCCAGGCGCCGAGGTGCGAGGTGAGGATCAGCGCCCCCCGGCCCCGCGCGAAGACCCGCTCCAGCGGCTCGAACGAATCGGCATCGATCCTCGAGAAAAGTTCATCCCGGCCCAGATACTGGAGGCGCATGATCTCCACCAGCGACCGGCCGGCGTTGCGGTAGGACCGGCGCACGATCTCGATCCGCTCTTCCTCCGAGGCATCGGGGAAGGCATGCTGCAGGTCGGCCAGGGAGCGGCGAAGAGAGAGGTCGATGAACCGGCGGCCCTTGTTGTCGGAGAGGTTGAGATCCCGGTCGCTGCTGCCGTACTTCTCCGTCCTCGCCACGCGGAAGAACAGCCGTCCAAGCTGCTCACCGCCGGCCAGGGCCAGGGAGCGCGGCAGCCAGCGCAAGCCGCTGATGATGCCGGACAGCAACCGGGAAGAGACAGCGCGATAAATTGTTCGCATGCGCATGGCGGGAAGGATAAACCAGATACCACTGCCAGGGGAAGGGCGCTTGGAGCGGCCCCCGACGATGTATGGTAGAATCGCGCTTCGCATGGATCACCCGGTGAGACCGGGCTTATCGAGTTCGAGGAGGATGAAAGCGCATGCACTGGGCGGATGAAATGGCCGGGCGGCTCGCCGAACGGGGCGGCGAGGTGGTGATCAGCACCGGAATCTCCCCCTCGGGGCCGATCCACATCGGCAACATGCGGGAAGTGGTTACCGCGGACGCGGTAAACCGCGCGCTGAAGGACCGGGGCCTGACGCCGGCCTTCTACTATATCGCCGACGACTTCGACAACCTGCGCAAGGTCTACCCCTTTCTCGACCCGAAGGTCTACACCGAACACGTGGGCCGCCCCCTTTCCCGCATCCCCGGTCCGGCGGGCGATGGCCGGAGCTACGCCGACCACTTCCTCGCCCCCTTCATGGCCTCCCTCGAACGGCTGGGCATCGAGACCGAGGTGGTGCGGCTGCACGAGCTCTACGAGTCGGGGCGCATGACGCCGGCGATCAAGCTGGCCCTGGAGAACCGCGACCGCATCGCCGGCATCATCGACGGGATGACCGGCCGCGAGACGCCGGATACCTGGAGCCCCTTCACCCCGATCTGCAACAGCTGCGGCCGGCTGACCAGGACCCGGGTCACCGGCTTCGACGCCGCGGCGGAAACGGTGGCCTACGGCTGCGGCTGCGGCGACGAGGGCGAGGTGCCCATGGCCGGCGGGGGCAAGCTTGTCTGGCGCGTGGACTGGCCGGCCAAGTGGTGGGTGCTGGGGGTAACCTTCGAGCCCTTCGGCAAGGACCACGCCACCCGCGGCGGGTCCTACGCCAGCGGTGAACGGATCTGCAGCGAGATCTTCGGCCGGCCGGCGCCGATGCCGCTGGTCTACGAGTGGATCCGGCTCAGCGGCGTGGGCGACATGTCTTCGAGCAAGGGCAACGTGGTGACGATCAGCGAGATGCTGGAGATCCTGCCCCCGGAAGTGCTCCGTTTCCTCGTCATCCGCCGCGCACCGAAGAAGACCATTTCCTTCGACCCCGGCATGCCGCTGCTCAACCTGGTCAACGATTTTGACGAGACCGGGGCCACGGGCGCCAACGAACGCGCCTACCGGCTCTCGGCCCTGGGCAGCGCTCCGGCGGTGGGCGTACCCTTCAAGCACGTGGTCACCGTGGTGCAGATCGCCGGGGAACGGGGCGACGACGCGGTGCTCGAGATCCTCGAGCGGGGCGGGTACGACGTGAGCAACAGCGAAGGGATCCGCGGCCGGGCGGCCTATGCCCGTCGCTGGCTGGAGACCCATGCCCCGGAATCGGTGAAATTCCAGCTGCAGGAGACGCTGCCCGAGGCGGCAACCGGGCTGGAACCCGAAGCGGTGGACGCCCTGCACCGGCTGGCCGACGGCCTCGAGCCGGGGCTGACCGCCGAACGGATCCACGAAATGCTCTACGATGCCGCCGAAAAAGCCGGGGCCGCCCCCAAGGTGGTCTTCCGCGCTCTCTACCTGGCCCTGCTGGGCAAGGAGCGCGGCCCGCGGGCCGGCTGGTTCCTCTCCACCCTGGACAGCGACTTCCTCATCGAACGGCTTCACGAGGTGCGCTGACCCGGTCCTCCTCGGCGAATTGCACCCTGAGCCGTCGATTCAGCGCGGTAAACCTGCTGAGAAAGGCGTTGGCTTCAGGATTGTAGTGCCCGGCCGAGGTGATCCACTGCAGCAGCGTCTCGTAGATGTAGGTCTTCTGCGCCTCGGAGGCACGGCCGAAAACCGCTTCGAACCGCGGCGTGTTGTAGCGGTAGAGCCGGTAGCAATCCCCGGGATCGATCTCGGCCAGCAACCGGTTGACAAAGGCCGGCTGACGCAGGGGCACGGCCAGCTTGAGCCTGGTTGCCGGTGTACAGCGGCCCATCAGCTCGCCCAGCCGTTTGCGGTGCCGCCGCTCGGAGCGGATCTTCAGCAGGTCGCGCAGTTCGTAGTAGGCGGCGGGAAGCAAACTGCGCAGTTGCTTGAGATAATAGCGGCGCTGGACGAAGTGCAGCCGCACCGGGTTGAGGTCCTGCTGCAGCAGCAGTTCGTTCTCCATCTCCCGGACCCGCTGCTCGATGAGGTCGCTGCTCAGCTCGACGAATCCCTTTTCCTGCAGGTAGTCGACCAGGCCCGGTTCACCGTAACGGAACGAGGGGAAGCAGCCGGAGAGCAGCTCGCCGGGGGACCGCTCGCCGTCGCCGTGGACGAGGCAGGTCTCAGTGTCGCGGAGCACGTAACAACCGCCGAAGAGGTCGCTGTAGAACGACCCCACTCCCATCCTCAGCATCACCGGGCCTTCGAAGGCCAGCGTGCGCAGATCGCCCAGCCGATGGACCAGTTCGTCGCGCAAATGCAGCATGGCGTGAATCGAGGAATCGCGGTTGAGGCCATCGCCCCGCAGCAACTCGGCGGCCTGACGGTGAAAGAGGGCCAGCTTCGCCAGGTCGCGGTCCTGGGTGTCGAGGCTCACCTCCACCGTTTCCACCAGCAGCAGGTCGTCGGGCTTTTCCACCAGGCCCGCCCGGTCATCCAGCTCGCCCCAGAGCAGGTGTTTGAAGGTCATGAAGCCGATCAGCTTCCGCCCTTCCTCATGGAGCCGGTCGATGACCAGCCGTTCATAGGAGCTGCCGCAGTGTCGCAGAGCGGCCCGGGCCTGGTCGGCGGCAAGCACCACCACCAGCCGGGTGGACTCGCCGGTGCGCAGGTAGTCTTCCCCCAGTTCGCCGGCCACCTCGGGGCTCCAGCCGCCGCGGTCCACGGTGAACGACTCGAGTCCGCACTCCAGGCCGAGCACCTCCCCGAGGAACGCACGGTAGCGCTCGGCCAGTGCGCCCTCCACCGGGAAGAGACGGGCCCCGGAGGAAAGCAGCTGGTGGAAGGCGCGGCTGCGCCGCCCGAAAAGGCGTTTGAAGCCGTCCACCGCGCTCTGGAAGGTCACCGGCATCGTCTGGCTAACCCTCCTGCAGCTCGTTGCGGGCGAGGTTCCCGGCCCGCAGCTCCTCGAGCAGGGCTTCCTTGCGCCGGCGCACGCGTTCGGCGCGCATCGCCTCCTCGTGGGCCTGGCTGTGGGTGCGGTAGCGTTGCACCTCGGCCATCACCGCCGCACCGTCGATGGGCCGGTAGAGCGAGCGCAGCCGCTCCACGCAGGCGTCCCCCTCGAGACCATAGACGTCCTCGGGCATGGGGAACTCGCCGGCCACGGTCATCAACCGCTTGCAGATGTTTTTCACCGGCCGCCCGGTAAATTCGAAGTCGAGGCAGGCCTGGCCGATCTCCCGCCAACCGGGCTTGCGGCGCGAACCCTTGTCCGCCACCCGGACGTAGCCCCCCACCCCGCCCTGGTCCTCGGGAAACCCGCGGCTCAGCTTGATGCGGAACAGCTCGGCGAAGTCCCCGGCGGTCTCCGGGCCCTTCACCTCCAGCGGGTTTTCCTGCAGCCGCTCGGCCAGCGCACCCTCGATGCCCTTGATGTCATTGGTGGTGGCCACGATCACCGCGTTGCCCAGGTCCCGGGAGGCCACACCCTCGAGGCTGTTCATCAGCTCGTGGAGCAGGTCCTTGTCCGCGGCATTGACGTTGATGTCGTCACGGGAGGCAAGCATCAGGTCGATGTCCTCGATGGCCACGAGGCAGATGCGGTCCCCCCGGTGCAGTTCGGCCAGCTTGCGCTTGAGGTTCTTGACGCTTTCGCCGAAGTACTTGTCTTTCACGTCGCTGCCGATGAGCACCGCGCGGAAGGGCTTGCCCAGCTGCTTCGCCCGCCCGGTGAGTTCGTGGATCAGGGCGCCGATGGCCATGGTCTTGCCGGTGCCCGGCCGGCCGTAGAGCAGGATGGTGCGCGCGAAATCCCCCAGTTCCTTGGCCGGGTTTCGCCGGGTGCGCGGGTCGTAGAGCAGGATCTTGTCCGCCACGCCGCGCAGGGTGGCCTTCAGTTCACGGTTGCCCACCATCTGCTCGAAGGTGGCCCCGGGGACGGCGACGCTCTCCGGGTCTTCGGTCTGCAGCGCGAAGCCCGAGACCGACACGCCGTCAAAGATGAAGTGGCGTCCTTCCACCACCGGTTTGAGGTCGAGAAAGGCCTCGCTGGCCCGGATGCCGCGCTCAGCCATTCCGCGGAAGAAATCGTGGGTCAGGCAGACGAAATCGGTGCTGCCGGTAATCACACGGCTGCTGTCGGGCTTCTTCTCGTGCAGGTCGACGAGGAAGCGGGAGACCACGTTGTTGAAGGTGCGGATCTCGTTGGCGTCAAAGGCCACGCTCTCCAGGTCCAACGGCCAGCTGCGCACTTCTTCCCGCGGCAATTCTTCGCGGATGGCGGCGGTGCGGGCGGCAATGATCGAGGCCGCGGCGAACATGGCGTAGAGCGAGGCGAAGGTCAGGCGGTGTTCCAGCAGCTTGCGATCCCGCGCGGCGTCGGCCCGCAGGGCCGGCACCTCCAGCAGGTTTTCCAGGTGAGCGAAAATGGCGAAGTAGACCGAAAACCCCTCCTCGATGGCCAGCAGGGCCCGGGTTTCCTCCACGCTCATCAGGTCCGGGTCCTCGTCGTCGATCTCGCGCACCGAACGGTAGAGGTCGAAGGTCAGCGGGTCGAGCCGGAAGTTGCGCAAGCGCGCCTTCACTTTCCGGCGGTACTCGGCCAGGTCCCCGGGCAGCAGCTTCTCCGCGTCAATCAATGATCTGTCCTTCCTCATCCACGCCCACCACCCGGTAGTCTTCCTCGCCCCCGTCGAGGAACATCCGGCCCAGTTCCCGGCGGATGCGGTCCGGGCAATAGGCGAAATTGAGCACCGTCTCGTCGGAGCAGAGTTCCATGCGATCCGGCTTGCGGAACATCGATTTCTTGATCTCCAACGTCTTTTCGCTGATCACCGACTCGCAGCGGTAACGCAGCAGCCAGGGGTGCCGGACACCGTCGAACACCCTGGCCAGGGGGCCGGCATTGTGCGTCCGGCTGCAGTAAAAGGGACCGATGACGTGGCGCTTGACCGCCTTGGGGTGGATGGCGGAAAAGGTGTCGACACTCTTCAGCAGGTGGGACGCGCCGAGACCGAATTTCTGCTCCAGCATACTGAAAAGCTCGAAGCTGCCATGGCGGCGGCTCAGCGGCTCGTCGTCACGGTCCTGCTCCAGTTCCAGGGTGTAGGAGACGAAGAGGTTCTTCGACTGGTCCAGGCCCCGCCAGTGCAGGTGGTAGGGCCGGCAGCCATCCGCGTCCCCGTTCTCCTTGACCCGCACCACCTCGAAGGCCCGGACCACCGGCAGGTCGCGCAGGCGGCGGTAGTAGTCCAGGCGCACCTTCTCCAGCTGTTCCCGGCGGGGAAACTCGCCGGCGAGGATCTTGCGCATCGCCCCGGCCGCCAGTTCCTCCTGGTCGGGCAGCTCGGCCAGCGCCGCGGCGGCCCGGCCCTTTTCCCGGAAGAGGCGGATGAACTCGAGACTGTTGGGAAACCCCGAAGCGCTGGGATCGATACGCAGCCGCGGGTCGATGCCCTCCTTCTGGTCTCCGTCGCTGTAGCGGAAGAAGGAGAGCGTGTCGGCGATCTGCCGGCAGTAGTCGGCCACGTCCTCTTCGCCGTCCCGCTGCAGGCCCTTTTCCAGGGCCGCAAGGGCCTCGGTGAGCTGCTCGAGATAGGGATTGATCTCGGGGCCCTCGACGGGCAGCACGTTCTCCATGGCTCACCCCCTCGCCGACCGTTCAGGCCTCGCCCGGTCCCTCCCCGGCGGCGGCCCGGGCCTCCCGGTTTTTCTCGATCAACCGGTCATAGTTGCGGATCAGCGCTTCGCGGAACTGCGCGGTGGCCTCCTCGATCTGACGGCGCTTGGCCTCCTGGGTCTCCGGGTCGTTGAGCGGCTGGTCGAGAATCCGCGACGTTTCAGCGGAGATCGCCTCCACCGCGTCACCGGTGATGCGGTGCAGGGAGTCGAGGGTCTGGCGGTAGGCGTCGAACATCGCACCGGAGCCCTTGACCGTCTCGGCGCGCTTGAACACGGTGATCGTCTTCTGCAGGATCTCGGCGGTCTGGTCCAGCGAGTACTGGAGCTTGAGCTGGATCGCCTTGAGGTTCTTCGTCGAGGTGTCGAAGGCCGAGACGTAATTCTTGGCCGTCTCGTAGTTCTCCTGGGCCAGCCGGCCGCGGATCGAGGCCTGCTGCCAGCGGTCGTGAACTTCCCGCCTCTCGTCCTGCAGGCGGTTGATGTCCGCCTCGATCCCCCCCCGGTCCTCCACCAGCGCGTTCTCGCGATCCTTCTCCTTTTCCTCGATGCGCACGTCAAGCTGGTCCAGCCGCGCCTTGTGCTCCTGGGCCTCGCGCACCGATTCGGTGTAGTCCTGATTCAGGCGGTCACGGAGCGTGGTCAGTTCCTCCAGCTCCCGTGTGCCCTCATCGATGAGCATGCCCAGGGACTGCTCGTAGTAGCGGGAGAAATCGATGGTAGTGTTGATGTTCTCGGAGATGTTCTGCGACTTGACGCGGCGCAGGTGGTGACGCACGGCCGCGTTCTTGCCGCTGCCGCCGAAGACGGAGAGGAACTTCTCCCAGGGGCTGAGGCCCTTGATCTCGATGATCTTGCGCGTGGCCTCGTCGAGGTTGCGCACGATCTTCTCCACCGAGGCCTGGATCTCCATACCGATCTGTGTCTTCTGCGCGATGACGTGATCGAGGTTGATCTTGACCTTGGCCTCTTTTTCCGACTTGCCGTATTCCTCCTTGAACTTCGCCACGTCGCCCTTGAACATCCCGGTGACCACCTGGCCCTTTTCCTGGATCTCCTGGGCCTCCCTGGACGCCGATTCCCTGGTCTGCTTCATCAGTTTCTCCCGGATCGCTTTTGCAACATCGGATTTTCCGTCTGCAGTTCCCGCTCCGCCTCGGCCAGCCAGCTCCGCAGTTCGCCGGACAGTCGTTTCCAGCGGCGGTGATCCCGGTTCACGGTGTAGCCCAGCAGCCCGGCCAGCAGGGCCGCCACCATGGCCGCCACGAGCAGCTCGGGAGTGATGGGGTTCAGCGCGAGGAACACGGCCGCGGCGACCCCGACGGCGGTAACGGCATAGGACCAGAAAACCACCTTGCGCTTGCCCAGCCGGTTCAGCTCCACGTAGCCAAGGATGGCCTGGATCTTCTCTTTCGTCCGCATGGTATCCATCTCTGCAACACCTCCTTGGGGTGCTCCGGCCGGTTCCGATTGCGGCGACACCCATGGACGGGGGGATGGTCTCGGCCCCGGGGGGCCGCTTTCTGCATCTGGTTTACGGATGCGGCGGCGAAAATGTTCGTGGGGCGCCTGCCGGCGGCAGGGTCAGGGCAGCGAACGAGGCACGGCCACCAGGCCATTTCCCTGTCCGTCACGGTGGATCAGCAGCAGCGCCGCCGTACGCCGCGCCGCAGCGTCCCCGTGCAAGAGGCGCACCGCCCTGGGGGATGACCATGCCTCGCCACGCGACTCGGCCCACCAGCACACCCCGCCGGCGTCGCCCCAGACCGCCAGGAACCGGCCATTCTCCAGCAGGGCCAGCCGCGGCGGCCGGGCATAGGAACCTTGACCCAGCTGCACCTCTTTCGACCAGGCCCGACCGTCGGTGGAGAAGGACGCGGTGACCCGATAGTCACGGGTGTCCCTGGCGTAGCCGAGCCAGACGGCGCAGGCCCGGCCCTCGCCGGAAATCGCCAGGTCGGGCAGCACGTCCGGGGTATCGTCCCCGGCCCCCACCAGTTGCTCGCCGGTCCACCGCCCCTCATCGAACCGGCTGACGAGGATGTCGTCCCGGCCCCCGTCCCTCGACCCGGCCCAGACCACCCAGGGCGCTCCCGAGGCGTCAACGACCACCCGTGGCGCCAGGTCCTCGCTGGTGTCCCGGGCGCTGACCGCCATGGGCCGCTCCCAGCCGTTCGGCCCCCGGCGGCAGGCGACAATGTCGTCATCGTAAGTCCGGGATTCGACCCAGACCAGCCAGGGCCCGCAGCCGTGGAGGAAACGCACCAGGTCCACCGTGCCGGGGAACACCGCTTCCGGCGCGGTCCAGGAACCGCCCGGGGCCGGCCGGCAGAAGCGGATGGCGCAACGGTCTCCCTGCCGCTCCGCCCAGGCCACCGACGGCCTGCCGTCGCCGGGGAGCAGCATCGCCGCCGGGCCATAGGCCGTGCCCCCCTGGGAGCGGCCCACGGGCAGCAGGCCGGCGGCAATCGCGGTTGGTCCCTCACCTGCCGATCCGGCGCCGGAAACCCAGGCCATCCGCCCGGCCCCCACCGCCTTGCCGCTGCCGATGTGGAACACGGTGTAGCGGCCGTCGGGTCCGATCATGCCGTCGAGGTCACGCCCGTCGGCCCCGGGCAGAACCATCAACGGCGTCCCCACAGATTCCCCGATGACGGCGGGCGCCATGAAAAGCCATACCGCCAGCATCATCGCCGTCCCGGTGAGCCGCCTGTGCGGAACGCGCATCATCATCAGTCCCCCTGCCAGTAAAACCGCCCCGCGGCCACCCGGGCCCCGTAGGCATACACGTAGTGATCGTAGGCGAAGAAGTCCATTCCCGGAATGACGCTCACCGCGCCATGGTCGTAGTCCCAGCCGCGGATCCGGGCGCCGAAGGCCGGGCCCGGCCCCGGGGCGGTGACGACCTCGTCCCGCCGGTCGCCGTCCAGGTCTCCACAGGCCACGTTGACACCATATTTCGGGGTGTTGTAAGCGAAGAAACTGAACCCCGGGATGGCCGAGGCCGTCCCGCCGTCCACATCGAACCCGCGAACATGGGCGCCGAAAACCGCCCCCGGGCCCGCCCCGGTGACGATCTCGTCGATCCCGTCGCCATCCACGTCTCCGCAGGCCACGTTCACGCCGTATTTCGGGGTTCCGTAGGCAAAGAAGCTGACCCCCGGAACCGACACCACCGCATGGCCGTCGTAACGGAAAGCGCGCACGTGGGGCCCGAAAACCGCCCCCGGGCCCGCCCCGGTGACGATCTCGTCGGTCCCGTCGCCATCCAGGTCGCCGCACACCACGTTCACGCCGTACTTGTGGGTGCCGTA
>Ga0180436_10000471_pt1 | contig 41715 bp, 40 predicted proteins | sample SS_ome_2_FD_132434 | JGI IMG/M metagenome (GOLD analysis project Ga0180436, IMG submission 132434) | Hypersaline lake sediment archaeal communities from the Salton Sea, California, USA - SS_3_S_2 metaG | ecosystem: Environmental > Aquatic > Non-marine Saline and Alkaline > Hypersaline >...
GTATACATAGCATATATTAACAATTATATCAATATGTTGAATTAAGTTTTGTCAAATATTTTCTCCGATATAACCCCAGTTATCAGCTATTGGCGGCTGGCGGTTGTCGGACAGGCTCTATATAGAACAATAATCAGTTATTTTTCAAACGATAGAACCAACTAAATTGGAGAAGAACCAATTTTTATAATTTGAAATTTATGGGGAAAACAAATGCCAGTAACGACCATTTTACTTGAATCTGACGATCTGACCATTCATGACGCATGGGGAAAGCTGATATTGCCACACGCCTAACCATCACTTTTACAAATGTCAAAAAACATGCTCCTTACTTCATAGGCATCCGTGCTGATAATTTCAAATTAACAATCGTGAATCGAGCCATCAAATATTTTTTGGATTCTGGCTTGGTACGAGCGTGACGAATTAATTCGGCCTTGTCTAAGTATTGATCTGGGGGATAAAAACCTTAAATTCGCTCCCCTTGTCTGGATTACTCTGGACCTCGATGGTTCCGTGGTGTGCTTCGACGATGCTCTTGACAATGGGTAGCCCCAGCCCCGTGCCGGTGATATACCGGGTTTTCTCATTCTTGACACGGTAGAAGCGGGAAAACACGCGCTCCAGGTCCTCAGGGGGAATACCCAACCCGGAATCTTTGACAGCGATGCATAGGTACGCGTTTTCAATGCTCAGCCCAAGATGAATGGCGCCCCCCTGGGGGGTATAGTTGATGGCGTTGGTGATCAGGTTGGACAACACTTCTTCCATATTTTGGCGGTTTGCCAATACAGGTGGAAGCCCCGGCGTGGGAAAAAAGTCTATGGTTATGGATTTGGCCTTGGCACTTTCCCGATGAAAAGCAACCTGTTCCGCAAGCAACTCGTTAAACTGGATGCTTTCCTTTTCCAGCACCATCAAACCCGATTCTATTTTAGAAAGATCCAATAATTCGGTGGCCATATCCACCAAACTATGAATCTTCAGAGATGCCCGCTGCAGGATCTCTTTCTGCTTCTCGGAAATGTCACCGGCCAGCCCGTCCAGTATGACTTTCAGCTGCATCAGAACCGAATTCATGGGGCTTCGGATTTCATGGGAAACCAGGGACACAAAATCAGATTTCATTTGATCCATCTGTTTTAAAACGGTGATGTCGTGTAATACCGTCATGGTTCCCAGGGTTGATCCGACCCGATCCCGTATGGGGCCGCAGCGGACATTTAACACGATCTCCTGTTGATCGACATGGTCATCATCCAGTATGATCTCATCAGCCAGTTCCGGGGAGGCTTCCCTGCCCGGATCGAGGGCTTCATTGATCAGGTTGAGTAGTTTGGCATTACCCGTAAGCGACTCGATCGGTTTGCCGATAAACTCCTTGGCATGGTACTGCATCATTTTCCGGAAGGCCGGATTTGCCAAAATCACCTTTTTGTGAACATCCGTGGCAACCACACCGGCGGATAGCCGGTTTATCAAGCCGCGCATACGGGACTTTTCTTCGGCGATATCCTTGAGGGCCCGCATGTGTTCGATCGCCTTGGAGACCACCACCTTTAACTTTTTTGGCGAGAACGGCTTGGGGATAAAATCAAAAGCGCCTGCTTTCATGGCTTCGATGGAATGTTCAACCGTTGAATAACCGGTTATGACGATCACCACTGTATCGGGATGGTTGGCCTTGATTTCGGGCAGGACATCCAGGCCGGACATTTCCGGCATCATCAAATCCAGCAGAATGATATCGAAATATTCCCGGTTGATCGTCTCAAGCCCTGATCGCCCGCTCTCAGCGCAGCTCACCGTGTAACCCTCATTGGTCAGCACCGTGTGGCAGCTTTCGCGAATACGCTTTTCATCGTCCACCACCAAAATCTTGGGGACATATGGTTCCATGATTTGCGTTGATGTTGTCATACCGGTATCCTTCTTGCCTTGGGGGCGATTGCTTAGAATGCTAAATCAGAGTCTCTTCCGGGTCGATGCTCGGCTGGGGAAATCTCAGTAAAAATGTTGTTCCGTTTGAGCTGGTTTCCTTGACGGAAATACTGCCGCGATTCTCTTTGACAATACCATAAACCGTGCTCAGCCCGAGTCCGGTCCCCTGCCCTTGCGCCTTGGTAGTAAAAAAAGGGTCGAATATGCGCGGCAGATTTTCCGCATGGATTCCGCTGCCCGTATCGGATATTTCGACATTGATCTCATTTTTATTCTTGTCCCGGTAGGTCCGGAGGGTGAGAACACCCCTTTTTCCCATGGCATCCACGGCATTCATGACCAGGTTGATCACAACCTGGTTCATCTGATTTTTATCAACCTTGATGTACAGCTCATCTGCTGAAAATTGCTTGACAAGTTTGACATTCAGAAACAGTTTTTGATCCCGTATCAGTGACAGGCTTTCTTGCAACAAGGCATTGACCCCTTGTGTGTTTTTTTCGGAATAAACTGTTTGGCGGCTATAGGTAAGCAGGTTCTTGACGATGCTGCTGCAGCGCTCGGCATCCTCGATGATGTTTTCAAGGTCCTTTTGTTGGGTGGCATCCTCGTCCAGACTGTCTTTGGCAATATTCGCATACATCAGGATCCCGGTGAGCGGATTGTTGATTTCATGGGCTACGCCGGCGGCCAGTTTGCCCAGGGACGCCATTTTTTCTGATTGCACCAGCTGGGCATCGGCCTTTTTAAGTTTCTCTTCCATGGCGAGAATCTTGCGCAGATCCTTGTAGATACCCACCGTGGCGAATTCTGATTCGTCATCGTAGAGAATGGATGCGTTGAGTTCCACCGGAATCTTACTGCCATCGGCATTCAGAATGGATGTATTGGTGCTCAGCAGTCGGCCGGTACCACCCAGTTTGCGACTGCGCAGCTGCTTCATGATGCTTTTGGCCGTACCCGGCGGGTAGAGATCGGTTACCGCTAACCGGGTGGCCGCTTCCCGTTGGCTATAACCGAACAAAGCCTCGGCCGCTGGATTCATCAGTAAAATATTGGCAAACCGGTCCGCCACCACTATCGCCACCGGCGACCCGTGGATTATTTTGGTCAGGAAAGCTTCCGTTTCCTTGAGGGTGTATTCCAGGTTTTTGAGACGGGTGATGTCGCGGACACTCTCCATGATATACGCTACATTACCGTCATCGCCCAATATCGGCGAGAACACCCGATCTTCCCACAACATTTTGCCGGTCAAGGAGGCCGTTCGCCGGATGATGGTCTGCCCGGTTTTCTCGGAAAGAACCTTGTTGAAAGGGCAAAACTCATTGGGACAGATTTCCTTTCGATAAAAGACTTCATGGCAATATTTGCCCACTACCTGCTCGACATTCAGGCGGTACTTCCCTAAAAAAACCTGATTGGCAGTAACGATTCTGCGATCGGGTGTCATGATCAGCGTGGGGAATGAGAGCGAATCAAATACGCGTACACGCCAATCCATCTCGTTGATGATTTTCTGGTTCATGCTGTTTCGAAAACTGTTGAAAGAATGGTTATCACATCAGCCGAACGTTTATCCGGCACGGTCAGGTAAACAGAAGCACCTGTACATCCTGCCGCCAGAATTGGCAACCCTTTCCGGCGAAGCGTTCCCAGGGCGGCATCGGCAATACCGTACCGGTCCCCAAAATGCGGACCGTGAAAGTTGATCAGGGCCACCGGGTACGTGGTCTCGGTCTCGATGGCCGTTCCCTTTACCACCACACGGTTGATGAATGCTTCCATGCCGGGCACATCTTCCTGCTTGAGTACAAGAAAAAGCCGCAAACCTCCCTGTGGGCAGGGCTGGGCCAATACCCATTTAAAGCATGGTCCCCTGTTATCGGTCTGCAGTAAGGCGCCGATTTTGGCCAGTCCGTCTGTTTGCGTTGAGACTTGCAGCAGGGACAGGCCTCGAACCGTGTCGAAGCCATAGGTTTTGGCTCTGTTTTCCCAATAGACCGCGATGGTTTCCACGTAGCGTCCTCCGGAAATACCGTTACAAAGCCTTTATTCTGAGATTGGATCTCAAAGGCGCATGGTACGCAGGTAAGCGGATGTGGTGCCTGAGTAAGTCGATGGCATGATCGAGCAACTGAAAGTCGGTGGACACCGTCAGCGATGACAAAGAAGCAGTCAGTCCGTATATGGGCAAGCTGGCTTGCCCCAGTACATGCAATAGACATCCAAGCAGGTTTAAACTGTACCGATGCGGAAACAGCGAAATGGCTCCAGCCGGAGCAATACAGACAACCTGGTCTTTTACTTCCGGGTTGAGCGCCAGGACGCGGTCGAGTCGACCGGCGTCCTCTGCGGCCACACAGCATGCGCCCTGGACGCGGCTGTCCATGGCTGAATAGAAAATAATGGGGCAATTAATTCGATTTTCAGCCATGAACGCCAGCAAGTGCGTGAACATGGACGCCCTGTCCGGCTGTTCCGGCACGTTGATATGGATGAGTTCCTGGCTCAGCTTGATGCCATTGACCTGGAGCGTTGCTCCCATCTTATTGGTCCCCCTGCCTTACGTTGCTACCAGACGGCCTGACTTCATCACCAATCCGGGGGCACAAATCCTGACCTGGGTTGAGATGTCCATCCCAAAAATAGGGATACGCCTTCTTTCGCAATCGGAACGTTATTCTGACAATCGCGCTAGTCCTCCAGATTGTCTTTGACCATCTCCATGAGGCGGTCCAGTTCAATGGGTTTGGGGATAAAATCGTCCGCCAGGGTTGTCTTGCCGTCCATGTGTGTAAAGCTTGTGGAAGTGACCGCATCGGCTACCGCCGTCAGCAGGACGACCACGATATCTTTGTATTCCTCTGAACTTTTCAACTCATCGCACAGCTCATAGCCATTTTTCCGTGGCATCATGACATCCAGGATGATCAAGTCCGGTCGATTGGCTTTAATTTTATCCCAGGCCTCCAGACCATCATACGCTTTGGTAACATTAAAGTTCTCGCTTTCCAATTTCATGGATACCGATTCTACCAAATCCGGATCGTCATCAACTACCAGTATGTTTTGTTTTGCACTCATTTATCTTTCTCCTTGAATTGATATGGTTGTTCTGCCTTATGCATAGACCGCTTCACTGGAATGTTTCGGTGGCGAATATTTACAACTCAGGTCGCGGATACAGTCCCGACCGCTCTACGATTTCAGGAACCCGTTGTTCCCATTCGATGGCCATAATGTGAAATCCACTGACGCCCGGCACCTCTTTGAGTCGCTGGATCGTTTCCACGCAAATCTGAATCCCTTCGTCAGCTTGCTTTTCCTTGGGGACGCCGGCCATGCGATCCACGACTTCATCCGGTACGTCCATCCCCGGCACTTTGTTCTTCATGTAGCGGGCCATACCGGCTGACTTCATGGGCGTTACCCCCGCCAAAATGTGGACCTGTTCATGCAGGCCCCGGTCCCGGACGCCTTGCATCCACTGTTCAAACTTGTCCAGATTGTATATGCATTGCGTTTGGACAAAGTCTGCACCGGCCTTGGCTTTTTTGGCCAGCCGGGCCACCCGCAGTTCAAAGGGATCGGCAAACGGATTGGCGGCACCACCGATAAACATTTTGGGCGGGTTCTGGATGTCGGCTCCCCCCTGGAACTTGCCCTCATCCCGCATGGTTTTGACCATCTGTAGAAATTGAATCGAATCGATATCATGCACATTGATGGCCTGGGGGTGATCGCCAAAATGCGGGTGATCACCAGATAGACACAGCATGGTGTCAATGCCGTGAGCATAGGCCCCCAAAATATCACTCTGCATGGCCAGGCGATTGCGATCCCTGGTGACAACCTGCAGGATCGGATGTAATCCCATCTGACGGATAAAGATGCATGCCGCCAGACTGGACATCCGTACCATGGCGGTCTGATTGTCGGTCACGTTGACGCCATCCACATATCCTCTGAGCAGCTCCGCCTTCTCTTTTATTTTTTCAGGCACGGCACCGCGCGGCGGGCCACACTCCGAGGTGACAGCCAGCTTGCCCGACGCCAATACTTTTTCTAGCACACTTTCGGTTTTCATTCTGCCATATCCTCTCTAATGATTTTGCGAGGCCCCCCGCCTCTGCCGGTTTGCCAGTCTTTGGCGGGCATGATGTCCTCATATCTGTCTTCCATCCCCAGGGATTTGAGACGATCCCAAATGAGCTGCCAGACACAGTCCACATCCGGACTAATTTCACATTTGCCGTTTGTGGATCCGCCGCAGGGACCGTTGAGCAATCGCTTGGAACAGCGCGCGATGGGGCAGACCCCGCCGGTCAATCCCAAAAGGCAGTCACCACAGCCCTGGCATCGTTCAGCCCAGACGCCCTGACGTTCGGAAGCCCCCATGAATTTTGTGTTTACAGCCGGCAATACCGGCAGGTTTTTATAACGCCGGGCCATTTCTTGAACACCACAGCCACAGGCCATGGAAAGGATGGCATCCACCTGATCGATCATGGTTGCCACTTCCTCCACATATTCAGGATCGCACTGCCGTTCCAGGGTTATTTCCTTGATGTCCATGGTTTGGCCTCGCTTTAAAAACTTCAGTTGAAGCGCAGAAGCCAGCAACCCCACCTCTTTACGACCACCGGCCGCGCATACCGTGACGCATTCATTACAACCGACCAGCAGAATCCGTTGAAACGGCTGAATGGATGCAACGATTTCCTCCATAGGTTTTCTCTCCGCAGTGATCATTCTCGTTCATTCTCCTTTTGATATTTTAAGCCACGGCCTTTTGATCATCCTGAGATGTGGCTTTCGGGGTTAGGTTGGGTCCAAGCTCCCGAATTTTTTCGGTCATATCGCTGGCGACCTGCGAAAATTTTTCTCCCATGCCAGCAGACATGTAAAACATCTCCAGACGATCTGGATTGATGCCGATTTCTGCCAGCAACTTTTTCACATAAGCCACCCGCCGGGCTGCTTTTGTATTCCCATTTTTAAAATGGCAGTCACCCGTAAGGCAGCCGGCCACATACACACCGTCGGCGCCTTTTTCAAAAGCTTTCAGGATATGAATGGCATCCACCTTGCCGGAGCAGGGGACCCGTACAATTTTGACATTGGGCGGATAGGTGAGTCGTTGGCTACCCGCCATGTCTGCTGCCGTATAGGCACAGTAATGGCAACAGAAGGCGACGATAACAGGTTCGAACGGTTTCATCAGGCAACCTTCCTTTCAAACAGTCCGGCAAGTTTTGCCAGGATTTGGTCATCTTCAAACTGCATCAGCTGAATCGCCTTGGCCGGGCATTCAGCCGCACAGATACCGCACCCATGACATTTGGCCGGATCGATTTCCGAATAACCTTCGGCATTGATAAACGGGATACCAAACGGGCAGGCCCGGACGCAGACCAAACAGGAGGCACACTTATCCCGGTCAACCCGTGCAATGGCTGCCCCCAGTTGGATTTGGCCGCGGGCCAGGAGTGTTTGGGCACGTCCAGCCGCTGCCTGCGCATCGGCAATGCTTTCGCGGATGTTTTTAGGCGCATGCGCCGTACCGGCCACAAAGAACCCCGGAACCGAAAGATCCAGGGGCCTCAATTTGACGTGATCCTCCAAAAAGTACCCATCATGTGTCCGCTGCAGACGAAATACCATGGCCAGATCTTCGGTGGCCTCGTCATCCGCCACGAGACCTGTGCTCAAACAGAGCTTGTCGGCAACCAGGCTAAGCCGTTCTCCCAGAATCGGGTCTCTAAAAGTGACTTCCAGCTTATCCCCGCTCGGTAAGACTTTCGGGGGATCCTCTTGTTGGTAGCGGACAAAGATAACCCCTTTTTTACGGGCTTCCAGATATCTGTCCTCTGAAAAACCGTAGGTCCGCATGTCACGATAAAGCACAAAAATACCGGCAGCCGGATTGAGCTCCCGTATGCGCAAGGCATTTTTTATGGCCGACTGGCAACAGATACGCGAACAGTTGGGGTTGTCCGGACAGCGTGATCCCACGCACTGAATCATAGCCACATTCTCCAGGGAGGCAATCTGATCGGGATCGTCTTCGATCAATGCATCCATGTCCATTTGATTGAGGACTGCCGGGTGTTCGCCCAGAAGATACGCCTGGGGCCGGTTTTGCATGGCTCCGGTGGCCAGTATCGTGACGCCATGCTTGATCTGGCGATAGTACATCTGGGGGGCGATCTGCATACCGGTACTAAAAAGACCCGGCATGCCCGAGTGATCCACGATAATGGCACCGGTGATCACCTCGATGCGTTTATGATTGCGGGTTTTTTCGATGAGACCACGCATATAAGCCTGCACGTCTTCACCATCCAGGGTTTTTCGGATACGCATGGCCAGGCCACCCAACTGCGAGGCCTGCTCTGCCAAAAATACCTTGAAGCCTTGATCCGCCAGGGTCAGGGCGGTGGTCATGCCGGCCACGCCGCCGCCAACCACCAGGATGTCTTGATTCATGGACAGGCTGTGGTCCTGCAACGGATGTGACTGCTTGACGCTCGACACCGCCATTTGGATCAACCGTTGGGCTTTGACCATGGCCGCTGCCGGATCGTTGGCATGCACCCAGGTATTTTGTTCACGAATATTGGCGATTTCCACCAGGTAACGGTTGAGACCGGCCTGTTTCAGTACCTCCTGAAACTTGGTTTCATGGGTTCGGGGAGAGCAGCCCCCAATCACCACGCGATTGAGCCCCTGGGAGATGATGGTCTTCCGGACTCGCTCCAGGGATTCACGGCTACAGCCATGTCCCACAACCTCGGACACGCACACTTGTGGTAGTCCAAGGGCAAATTCGGCCAGATCGGCTGTATCGATGACACTACCGATATTCAGGCCACAATCACAGATAAACACACCCACCTTGGGTTCCTCCTGACTGACATCCCTTTCGGGGCGTGTAGGCGTTTCATCCTGGGACATGTCAGATGAAGCAGACAGGGAGTTTGCCGCCATACAAGCAGCTGCACTGGCCTGGACCATGGTTTCAGGGATGTCTTTGGGACTTTCAAACAGACCGCACACGAAGATGCCCGGCCTGGATGTCGCTACGGGTGTAAAACTGCCGGTCTTCGCAAAATGATGCGCATTCAGCTCAATCCCAAGCTGATTCGCCATCTGGCGCACATCCGCTGAGATATGGAAACCGGTGGCCAGCACCGCCATATCAAAGGTGTCCGTTTGCAGGACGCCGTTTTCATCTTGGGCATAGGTTATCGCCAGGTCTCCGCTTTTCGGATCTGTGAGGATACTGTGCGGCCGGCTGCGAATAAATCGAACCCCGAATTCATTTTCGGCGCGCTGGCGATACTGTTCGTAGTCCTTGCCAAAAGTACGCATGTCCATGTAGAAAATGCTTGTTTCAATGGACTGCTGAAACCGTTCTTTGGTGACGATGGCCTCCTTCAGTGAAAACATACAACAGGCACTGGAACAGTAGGATGCCGCACCTTTTTGCAGACCGCGAGATCCGACACATTGTATCCAGGCGATTTTTTTGGGCCGTTCGCCGTTGGATGGACGCACCAGGTCACCCTGGGTCGGTCCCGATGCCGACAGGATCCGCTCATACTCAAGACTGGTGACCACATCCGGATGGATACCGTAGGAAAAATTATCCAGTTTCACGGGATCGAATACGGCAGCTCCCGGCGACAGGATGATGGCGCCCACATGGACTTCAAATGTTTTTTCGGTCTCATCCGCAAGAATGGCGCCTGCCTGGCAAACCTGGGACAGGGCCTCGATATCTTCACATTTGTCCATCTCGATGACATACGCCTGAGGGGTTGCCTGGGGATAGCGCATACAGGTCGGCGCCCGGTGATCCAAACCGGGCGAAAAACGGACGCAGTCGGGAAATTTTCGATAGCAATCACCACAGGCCGTGCATTTTTCCAGGTCGATATACCGCGGGGCCTGGGAGAGTGTTACCGTAAAATCACCAACCTCTCCGGACACGTGGTCCACCCGGGTCATGGCCATCATCTCGATATGCTGTTGGCGTCCGGATTCGGACAGGTGCGGGGAAATCGTACACAAATCACAGTTGTTGGTGGGAAAGGTGCGGTCCAATTGCGTCATGAGGCCGCCGATGGAAGGCGCCTTGTCCACCAGTATGACGTCACGGCCCGCCTCGGCCAGATCCATGCTTGCCCGGATACCGCCAATGCCGCCGCCAATGATGAGTACACTGTTGTGCGATGAGTTGTTCTTTTGATTCTGCATGATATTTATATCTCGGCTCGTTGGGTTAGTATGATCTGTGCACGCATTTACAGGCCGGCCACATCCAGGATTTGGGGCAAGCGGTGCTCCCATCCCAAGGTCTGGATTTTGACACCCTGGGAAAGCTTGCTCAATGCGGCCACCGTTTCTCCGGCAATCTTGAGGCCTTCCAGTTCTCTATCCGATGCCTTACGGATCCGTTTAATCACGTCTTCGGATAAACGCGCTTCGGGTTCACTCTTGGCAATGTAGCGGGCAATGGCCACTGACTTGATCAAAAACACGGTCGGTATGATGGGAACATCCAGCTTTCTGGCTTTTGTCATAAATTCCGCAAAGACCTCCACGTCAAAGACGGGTGGTGAAATCACAAATTGCGCACCGGCATCTATCTCTTGTTGTACCAGGTCGAAAGCAGCTGTCATGCCGGCCTCATCCTTGTAGGATCCCATGGTGCATCCGGTGGTGAAGCCGGGTGTTCCGTCCAGATCAAAACCGGCCATATCTTTACCTGACTGCAGGGTTTGGATGGCTTGCAGCAATCCGGGCTCATCCAACTCATTCACCGGGCTGGCATCGCGGTGATCACCGTTTGACATGTCTTCACCTTGCACCACAACCAGGTTCTGGATGCCGAGAACATGTGCGGCCAAAAGATCACCTTGAAGTGCCATGCTGTTGCGATCACGAACATACACATGAATGATGGCTTCCAGGCCCTGTTGCTGCATCAATACTCCGCCGGCCAGTGCGCTCATTTTCATGACGCCGTTATCCATATCCGGTACCACCACGGCATCCACCCGGCCTTTGATTCGCCGCGAATCGAGTACCATCTTCGAGATATTGACCCCTTTGGGCGTATTCATCTCGGCTAAAACAACAAATTCACCTGCTGATAAACGTTTCTGAAAACTCATAATTTTTTCCTTTTATGCTTTCTGTCTAACCATTAAGAGCTACATGGCTGTTTCCGGATGAAAGACCAATACATCTTTGAGGTCGTCACCCAGATACTCCCGTTCATTCGGTCCCAGAATGCCCAGAGAAAGGCAGATCAAGGTCCACAAATGCACGACCGGATAATTTCCGCCATAGTGCTCGCTCAACTCGTGAATCTGGGCATGACAATTGTGGCAACCCGCAATGCAATAGTCAGCCCCGGTGGCCTTGATCTGATCATCTTTGAGCTTGCCGTAGGCCAGACGCTGTTCCTTGAAGCCCGATTGCAGAAAGCCGCCCCCGCCCCCGCAGCAGTAGTTGTTGGACTTGTTGGGGGTCATATCCACAAAATTTTCCTCCCCCACCACGGACTTGACCACAAACCGCAGATCATCGGCGATGGGGTCGCCGTAGCTTTTACGGACAATCTGACAGGGATCCTGAACCGTAAATTTGATCTTGAGATCCTTGTTCCAGTCGGAATTAACTTTCAGTTTTCCCTCCCGGATCCATTTTGCGTAGTATTCATAAATATTCTTAACTTCGAAATTATGTTCGATGTTGAATTTTTTCAGTCCTGCCAGGACTGAGAAGGTGACGTGCCCTCACTCGGTGTTGAGAAAGGTTTTACACCCCAACTTGTCCGCCTGTGCGGCGGAGGTCCGGGTGATGTGCTCCCAGCTCTCGTTTTCAGCCAGAAACATACAGTAGTTTTCACCGCCCCATCCTTTGCTGCCATAAGTCCAGTCGGCCCCCACCAGATGAAGGATCTTCCAGAGCGGCAATAGCTCGTCCGGTTCGGTAACCGGTTCTCTGCTATTCTGATTCAAAAAGAATTCCGCCCCGTCTTTATCGATGGGAGCCTGCATGTCCTTGAACTCGGGCTGGGCCTCCTGGTACTCTTCCAGCACGTCCTCGACCACGAATTGAAAATCTTCCGGCGTCGCACCCATGGCGCTGCAGCTATCGTTTCGCAAGGCCATATCGCAGGAGCCCAAAATTCCTTTGGGCCGTTTTTCTCGGGGCCAGGCGGCTCTCACGTTGTAAACCAGCTGAGGGATATCGATTTTCATGGGACACACATAAATACAGCGCTGGCACATGCTGCAAAACCAGACCCAATCCGATTTCAGGATTTCGTTATCCAGTCCCAATGCTGCCATACGCAGGAATTTGCGTGGATCCATGTCGCCCAGACCGGTTGCCGGACAGCCGGCAGCACAGGCACCACAGGTCAGACAGAGATTCAGGTTACCTTCCTCAGGAAGTATCTTTTTGACTTTGTCTATAAAAATGCTTTTTTTCCCACCCTCGAGTTTAATTTTTGTATCAGTCATGCTCGCTTCCCTTTCCCATGTGATTGATCCGGTTCAATCAGCACACTTTCTTAATAGAATCCGATAACTATCACTCCCCTGAGACCCGACAGCCTGCTCCGAAATCAGTTCATAGGAGGCTTCGGGCAACACCCGGAATAGATCCTGTTTGGAGGCCGGATCGGACCCCTGGATTTCGATGACCTCATTCGGAGCCATGGTCATCACCGTCTGGGTCACCTTTAACAGGGTGATGGATGTAATCGATCCTCTAAAATCGACTTTATAATTTACTTTCATATGGCAATACCCGCATGTTGCTGTTTTTTCCGGTAACCGTTACAGCAAAAAAGAGGCCAACTTGATTTCTTAGCAGATAATTCTTACATTATGCCCGTTTGCCGGGCCAGAAGACCAGATTACAGGATCATCTTGATTCTGGTATTGACAAGAAAGTGTTAAACTGTAAAAGCAATTCCGCTTTACACATGTTAAGCCTTAACGGGGAACTGGATGTTCGACAAAGAACTGGACAACTATTGGGAGACGGTGGTGAACACGATCCGGGACGGCATCATGATCGTGAATCCGCATGGCGCCATCGTGTCGGTGAACCGGGCATTTGAAACCATTACCGGTTTCACCCACTCCGATGTCATCGGAAAACCCTGCACGATTATCGATTGTGATATCTGTGAAAAAGTGCTCAACCCGAATGGACAGCACTGGTGCAACCTTTTTGAATCCGGCCGGGTGAAAAAGAAGCAGTGCGTGATTCAACGCAAGGATGGATCCTTGATTCATGCCATGAAAAATGCATCGATCCTCAAGGACACCAATGGGACCATCATCGGGGCAGTTGAAACCATAACGGATATTTCTGAAATTATTGAAAAGGAGTCCCAATTAGAAGCGTTTCGGCAGGAACTGCGCTCAAAAGACGGATTTCATGGGCTCATCGGCATGTCTCCGGCCATGCGCCAGGTCTATGACCTGATTGAAAATGCAGCCCATTCGGATGCCCCCGTCATCGTTTATGGGGAAAGCGGCACCGGGAAAGAACTGGTGAGCCGGGCTATCCACAGTATTGGCGAACGCAAGCGGCAACCATTTGTGAAGGTCAACTGTGCCAGTTTAACAGAGTCCCTGCTCGAAAGCGAACTGTTCGGTCATGTTCGTGGGGCTTATACTGGTGCTTACAAGGATCGCATGGGACGCTTTGAGAGCGCCCACCAGGGGGACATTTTTCTGGATGAAATTGGGGACCTGCCCCTGTCGACCCAGGTGAAACTGCTGCGGGTACTGGAAGAAAAAACCATTGAACGGGTTGGCGACAGCACGCCCATCCCCGTGGATGTGCGCATTATCACCGCCACCAACAAAAATCTCATGCAACTTGTGGATCAGGGCCTTTTTCGCAAGGATTTCTATTTTCGCATCAACGTCATCCCTATCCATCTGCCGGAATTGCGTCACCGCGTCGAAGACATCCCGCTCTTAGCTGAATCTTTCTTTCGAAAAATGAAACTGAAAAGCGGCAAACAAATTGAGGGGATCAGCCGGGGCGCCATGGAAACCTTGATGGGCTACACCTGGCCTGGAAATGTCCGCGAGCTCAAATCTGCCTTTGAATATGTTTTCGTGACCTGTCGAAAATCCATGATTCAACCCAGGCACTTCCCGGCCACCATATCCAGTGCCGGCAAACGGCCGCCCCCCGCTAAATCTGGGAGTATCAATTTTCACGAGATCGAGAAGCGCGAACTGATCGAGGCGCTGAAAAAGGCTGGTGGCAACAAATCCAAGGCGGCCGAATTCTTGGGCGTTTCGCGCGTGACCGTCTGGAATCGGATGAAACGATTCCAGGTGGAGACCCCGCGCCAGGTTAAAATAAATACAAAATAAATATCACTTGCCCTCCTCCGAGGTGGACCACCTTTCAAGGGAATCACAACCAAGCCGCAACCCGCGACTCATTGAATCCCATATTTTTTCATCTTGCGCCACAATGTAGATTTATCGATATTTAGAAATTTGGCCGTGTCCCCGCGATGGCCCCGGTGGCGGTCCAGGGCTGCCTCGATGGCGTCTTTTTCGGCCTGATCCAGATGCGCGGCGACAGAACGGTAAGGGCCTGGATTGTCGTGGCTGTAACCATTTTGAATGTCTCGACTCAGGTGCTCTGCTTGAATCACGTCGCCATGGCAGAGTACAAAAGCATATTCAATGATATTTTCCAGTTCCCGAATGTTCCCCGGAAAACCATGACGCATGAGGATATTGAGCGCCTTATCCGAGATGTCCCTGATCTGCTTGCCTTTAAGTGCATTGAATTTCTGGATAAAATGATCAATCAATAGCGGAATGTCCTCGCGGCGCTGGGCCAGCGGCGGCAACTCTATTTTGATAACGTTGAGACGGTAAAACAGATCTTCCCGAAAAGATCCCCGGGCAACCAATGTTGCCAATTTTCGATTGGTGGACGTGATGATGCGTGCATCCGTTTTCAGGGTTTCCGTGCCACCCAGCGGTTCATATTCTTTTTCCTGCAATACCCGCAGCAATTTCACCTGAAGCGCGGTTGAAATATCACCGATTTCATCCAGAAACAGGGTGCCGCCTGCGGCACGCTCAAACCGGCCGGGTTTGTCCTGCTTGGCTTCGGTAAATGCCCCTTTCCTGTAGCCAAAAAGCTCCGATTCCAATAGCGTATCCGGTAATGCGGCACAGTTTACGGCTACAAATTCACCCGGTTGTCCGCTCACATTATGAATCGCTTTGGCAAACAGCTCTTTGCCCGATCCACTGGGCCCCTCGATAAGGATGGTACTGCCGCTGGTGGCGACATCCGGTAAAATGTCAAAGATCTTCTGGATGTCGTAGTTTTTGCTGATGATGTCTTCAAATCGATATTGTTTGTTGATATTCTTGCGTAGCATCTCCTCCGTGGTCAAATCCCTGAAAATTTCCACACCACCGATGGTTCGGCCGCCCTCATCTGTCAATGCGGACGTACTGACACTGGCGGAAACTCTGTCACCCTGACTGTTTAGGAGGTTGATGGGGACATTGATTTTTTGCTCACCGGTTTGCATGGTGGCGTGCAGCACACACGATGTCTGACATATGTTGGCCCGGAAGACATCAAAGCACTTCTGCCCCAAAGCCTGACGTTTGGCCACCCCGGTAATCTTTTCGGCAGCCTGGTTGAAATAGGTAATATTGAAATCAAGATCGATGGTGAACACACCGTCTGCAATCGAGTCCAGGATTGTTTCATAGTAGGTATTGTGTTGGTTTGGCTTCATTTGATTCTTTCTGCTTGGTTTCACTGCGCTCTCTTTTTTATGCAAGCTACGATATAACATTATTGCACTCATGCAATAAAATGCAACAATTAAATTGCATTTATGCAATACCCTGTCCGGGACGAGATCTTGCCTATTTACCGCAACAAATTGTAATTTATTCCTTTATTTGTATTCAGGCCATACCAAATAAAATTGGCACGCTGCGTGCAGAACAAATGAGCGTGCCCATAATCATGAGGAGCAGGATGAAAATAGCCATTCCAGTTTTTCATACAAAAATTTCGCCGCGATTCGACCAAACCCAGGGGTTTGTCTTCATAGAAACCGAGGGAGATAGCGTTACCTCGAAGGAGCAGTTGGCGACACCCGGTTGGTCGGTCACGGCAAAAATGAAACAGCTCATCAACATGGGTATCGATACGCTCATATGCGGCGGAATCGATCGGGCGTCCATGCAATATCTGAGCTTTAACAGTATAAAGATTTACTCATGGGTCACCGGTGAAATTGACGACGCGGTGACCTGTTTTCTCGACAATCGTATGCGATCTGGCATCATACTCGGAGAACAAGGGAAAATGAAAGGTCGCTGGCAATTTTGCAAAGGACGTAATCATTTAAGTAATATGTTCCAAACAGGCTTTTACAAAACGGACAAGGGGGTGATGGACATGCCCAGAGGTGATGGAAAAGGACCCAGCGGCCAAGGACCACGATCCGGTATGGGTCGTGGTGGCTGCAAAGGTGGCAAGGGAGGTCGCGGCGGCGGCCAGGGCCAGGGCCAGGGTCGCGGCCAAGGACGCGGCCAGGGGGTTGGCAGAAAATCAGGCCAGAATAAAAACGGCGCCACGAACAGCTCGAAATAACAATAATAATCCTGCCCGCATGTTGTGAGGTGTGGGCAGCAAAGGAGGTCAACCAATGCCAGGATTTAATCGAACCGGACCAGCGGGTCAAGGACCCATGACAGGCAGAGGCTGGGGGCTATGTGCGACGGACAGGACTGCAAATGAAGCCCCTGTTTATAACAACGCGGGTATGGGCCGTGGATTGGGATTTGGCCGCGGCAGGGGATTGGGACGCGGACTGCGGCGCGGCTTCGGTCCAGCCAATGCAGGTGGCTTCCAAACAAACCGGGAGATGGTGCCCCAATCAAATCCGCAAGACCTAGAAACCGAAATCAACAGGCTTCAAGACCAGGCTGAATCGATGCAGCGCAGCCTGGATGCCATAAACGAGCGCATGGCGAAAATGGAAAAAGTTAAATGAATCGAATCCTATTGGCCGGCAGGGACACTGTATCCCTGTCGGCTTTCAAATCGGCCTTGGAAACCCGCGATGCGCGTACCCAATATGTGCTTGCGGGGGAAAAAGCACTGGCTGCAATTTCGGTCGAGGTATTTGACCTTCTGGTTGCCGATGAAATTCTCACAGACATGAGCGGCTTGGAACTGATCAAAACGGTAACGGCCAAATACCCCCTGCTCAATTGTGCCCTGGTCAGTTCACTGCCGCCCGAAGAATTTCATGAGGCCACCGAGGGCCTGGGCATATTGATGCAGCTTTCACCCCAGCCGGGGACAACGGAGGCGGAGGAGCTGCTCGCACATGTGAATAAAATCCATTCGTTTTCTTTACACCCTGTGACAAAGGAGTCTTGATCCAATGATCATCAGCGTGGCCAGCGGCAAAGGCGGCACCGGCAAAACAACCATTGCTACAAATCTGGCGGTTTCCATCGGGTCGGGTGTCCAGTTACTGGATTGTGATGTGGAAGAACCCAATGCCCATCTCTTCCTCAAACCGGACATTCAGCATCGCGAAACCGTATATATGCCGGTTCCTGAAATCGACAAACAAAAATGTTCCCTGTGCCGCTTGTGCGTTGACATATGCCGATTTAAGGTAATTGCCATCGCCGGTGAGACCATACTCACTTTCCCGGAGCTTTGTCATAGCTGTGGCGGCTGTATGGCGGTGTGCCCCGAGGATGCCATTCATGAAATCGGACGGGAGCTGGGTATCTTGGAAACAGGTGTGCATCAATCCATCGATTTTGTTCACGGCCGCCTGCGGGTGGGTGAGGCCATGTCACCGCCGTTGATCAATAAAGTTAGATCGATGGTTAAACCAGAAAAAATCAACATTATCGATGCGCCCCCCGGAACGTCATGTCCCGTGATTGCCGCCATGAAGGCAACGGATTTCGTCCTGATGGTCACAGAACCGACCCCGTTTGGATTGCATGACCTCAAGCTTGCCGTGGAAGCCTTAAAGTTGCTCAACATCCCCTGTGGGCTCGTGATCAACCGCTCCGATATCGGCACTGACGATGTCCGTCAGTACGCGCAGGCTGAAAATTTGAACATTTTAATGGAAATACCGTTCGACCGCAAGATAGCCGAGGCCTATTCCAGGGGGCGGATGATCGTGGAGGAGCTGCCCGAGTGGCAACCAAAATTTGTGGCGCTGTATAAGCAAATCGAACGTGTGGTCAATCAGAACGGCTGATGACCTTGGTAACCAACCATAACGCATAAAGACCTAAGTTGAAACGTTCAATTTAGGAAGGAACCCGATGAAAGAACTCGTCATACTCAGCGGCAAAGGTGGCACCGGCAAAACAAGCCTGACGGCAGCCTTTGCCTCACTTGCTGAAAACAGCGTACTGTGCGATGCCGATGTGGATGCGGCAGACCTGCACCTCCTCATGGATCCGAGCGTCCTCAAGCGCTCGGATTTCATGGGAGGCGGTGTTGCGATCATTGATTCTGAGAATTGCACCCAATGTGGCCAATGCATTGACTTGTGCCGTTTCGATGCCATCAGCCAAGATTTTGAAATCAATGAAATTGATTGCGAGGGCTGCGGTGTGTGTGTGGATCTGTGTCCGGTTCAGGCCATTGATTTTCCCACCAAAAAATGCGGCGAATGGTTTATCTCCGACACCCGATACGGGACCATGGTGCATGCCAGGCTCGGTATTGCCGAGGAAAATTCCGGGAAACTGGTCACCTTGATTCGCCAGGAGGCCCTCAAGTTTGCCGAGGCACACCATCTGGAACGGATTATCACCGATGGACCGCCCGGTGTGGGGTGCCCGGTGATTGCATCGGTGGGCGGTGCATCCGCAATCTTGGTCGTAACCGAACCGACGGTTTCCGGTGTACACGATATGCAGCGCCTTTTACAACTCGCTGAATATTTCAAAATACCGGGTATGCTATGCATCAACAAATTTGATTTGAACCGGGACACCACCACGTCGCTCGAAAATTTTGCCAGAGAAAAAGACATCCCCGTCGTAGGAAAAATTCCCTTTGATACCCGGTTCACAACGTCGATGGTCCAAGGGAAGACCATTATTGAACACAGCCCAAACGGTCAGCTGAGGCTTACCATTGAAGATATCTGGAATCGTATTCGGCAGCTTCTATAACCGGAATTCTGCATGAAATATGTTGCGATTTCTTTAAAAAACTGACACCCAAGACCTTAGAACAAAGGAGAAAACGAACCATGAAAAATGGCAGAATAGCAGTTCCATCCAATGGTGTTGGTGGCCTGGAAGGCACCCGCGCAGGACATTTCGGCCACTGCGATGTTTTTACATTTATCGATGTGGAAAACGGTGAAATAAAGGAAGTCTCCGTCCTGCAAAATGAAGAGCATGTTCAGGGCGGATGTATGGTACCGGTCAACCTGCTGGCAAGCAACAATGTAAACGCCCTGGTGGTGGGTGGTATCGGTATGCGACCGTTGATGGGATTCAAACAGGTTGGCATCGATGTTTATCATGATGCCGAAAGGCCCGAAATTAAGCCGGTCGTGGAGGACCTGATTGCCGGCAAACTGCCGGAAATTCGCAATGACCAGGTCTGTGGCGGTGGTGGTGGACAGATGACGCGCTGAAAAGGAGGTGCCAAATGAAAGTTGCAGTAACATCACAGGGAAAAGCACTGGATTCGCCGGTCGACCCCAGATTCGGACGTGCCGCCTACATCCTGATCGTTGATATGGACGATGATACCTTCGAAGTCCTGGACAACTCAGAAAATGTAAATGCATTCAAGGGAGCCGGGATCCAGGCTGCCGCCTCTGTGGCGGACAAGGGTGTCGATGTCCTGTTAACCGGCTATTGTGGTCCCAAAGCCTTCCAGACGCTTGAAGCTGCCGGCGTCAAGGTGGCCAATGACGCCGGCGGAACCGTGCAAAAGGCGCTGGATGACTTTAAAAGCGGCAAGCTGGTGTATGCCGATGGTGCCAATGCAGATGCACACTGGTCATAAAATCGTTTCACGATTTTATGACCAGCGTTTCCATGAGGATTGTTGTGAACCAAAGTAAATTTGACTTTTTTCAGGATCACTCGCGGAACTATCTGGAGATGGCCCTGAAAACGGATAAGCAAGAGCGGATGGAGCGGCCTGACGGCTACGGCAAACGAACCGGCGTCTGTGGGGATACGGTAGAATTTTTCTTACGAGTCAAAGATGGGTGGATCGAATCGGCATCCTACCATGTCGATGGCTGCATGAACACCAATGCCTGCTGTAATGTCGTATCCCACATGATCGAAGGCCGCAAAGTCCATTCAGCCTGGGAGGTGACACCCGAGGCTGTGATTACCTTTCTGGAGACCCTGCCGGCAGATCACGTCCACTGTGCCGAATTAGCCGTCGGGGCCTTATATCTGGCGCTAACAAACTGCCAGGAACTGACCCGCAATCCGTGGAAAAAGAAATATCAGGTCTAAACGCGTTTCGAAAACTCTGAACATCAACCCCGGAGAATATTTTAAAATGGCCAATTTTTTATTCACACTTGGGCAGGACAACAACGAAAAGGCGACCCGCTGTTTCCAGTTCGCCAAGATTGCCGCCGAAAAAGGGCACGCGGTGAATGTTTTTTTTATCGATGATGGCGTTGTTTGGGTGGATAAAAATAGAGGAATGAGGCTGGCCAGATTGCTACAAGGAATCGGGAGTTGATTCGCTGTTTGCTGCCTTTTCTCTATTGCCCACCAGGTCCATCAGATCCTGGGAGAGTTCTTTCATTTCCTGAATCTGATTATTCATTTCCATGGCAGAAGATGCAGACTCCTCGGCACTGGCGGCATTTTGCTGGGTAATACGGTCGACTTCTGCGACGGCTTTATTTAATTGATTGATGCCATCCGTCTGTTCAATGGACGCTTGGGATATTTCTCCAATCAAATCGCTTACTTTATGGACACTCTCTTCCACTTTATCAAAGTCATCGTTGGTTTTATTCATGAGGCGACTGCCATCATGTACTTTTGCGGAGGTATTCTCGATCAGAGCGGATGTGTCCTGAGCAGCCTCGGCAGCCCGGATGGCCAAACTACGGACCTCATCTGCCACCACGGCAAAGCCCGCACCCGCCTCACCGGCCCGCGCAGCCTCCACGGCCGCATTCAGCGCCAGCAGATTGGTTTGGAAAGCAATTTCATCGATGGTCTTGATGATTTTTGCAGTGTCCGCGCTGGCCGCTGATATTTGGGCCATGGATTCTTCCAGTTCATCCATGGAATCATTGGCCGTCCGTGTAATGACTTTGGTCTCGGCCATCAGCTCGGTTGCCAGCCTCGAATGATCTGCATTCTGTTGGGTTTGAGAGGCCATTTCTTCAAGAGACGCCGATGTCTCTTCCAGCGAGGCTGCCTGGTCGGCAGCACCCTGAGCCAGCGTATTGCTGTTTTTTGACACCTGGCCGGTCGATAATGCGAATTTCTCTGCACCTTGATCGATCCTGCCGGACATGCGGTTGAGGACTGTGACGATGGTTCTGGCAATCAAAATGGCCGCTAAAATAGCCACCAACGTCGAAATAATTCCCAGCATGGTTACATTTTTTCGAACCGTGTAAACCGAGTCGAGCACGGCACGGTCGGTCATCAGGTGTTTCTGCATTTCCTCGTGGATGGCCCCGAGATGAGACCGTACCGAAGCCGCCATTACAACAGTTTCATTGTTAAAGATATCCTTGGCTGTGTTCAAGCCGGACAGAGAGGCTTGAGCCATTTTTTTCAATTCATTCAGATGTCCCAGGGTTTCGGCCAATATGGGGAACGTCTCTTCTTCTAATGTCCAGTGAGCATCTTCGATCATGGTCAAAGACGAGCTTTCGTTCATCACGGCCTGACCATATTTCAAACCGCCTAAAATCCATTGTCCGGTGAGTTTTTCCATCTTTTTGGTTGCGTCCACCAGACTCTCGATACCGACGATCGTCTCTTTCCAGGAGGCAAACCCGGTATTGAACCCCTCGCGACTGTTTTCTAGAATCTGGGGAAGCATGGTGCTGTCTTCCATGCTCAAGTTCGCCACCGATTGGCTGGCGCTTAACATCGCGTTGGCCAGATCCGTATTGAGACGATGCTCAATATCCACCCAGCGCAACACAGCCGCCATGTCTCCTTGATTTCTGGCTCCTTGTCTGGCAGGAAGGATGATACTGCTCCGTATTTCTTCAATGGCATCGAATATCTGGGTATTGATCTGGGACCACGCCTCCCGGACCGCAGATCGGGCCTCGGCTGTTTTTTCAATCTCCGCAAAGGCGGGCAAATTTTCTTCGATATAAACAGCGGTTTCCAGCAAGGATTTATAGCTTGCCCGCATCTGATCAAAGGTTTTCTTAAAGGGTTTTTTGCCGGCGGTATAGATTTGTTTGGTTTTATCTGAGTCAAGCCACTTGCCAAAGCTGGTTTGGTTGGGGACAGTCGGCACATCAATTGCGGTCTTCTTTTTAATCAAACAGTCACGCAACTTAGCCGTCCATCTCAACAGCTCGACTTCTCGCTCCACCAGCTGATGCGGCAGTGTTAAATCGGCCGGCACATAGTTTTCGATGATCTTGGCAACAGAGGCGTGAAGGGTTTCGTGGGGGGCCTCCAGTGCTTTCAGCAAGGGCCCCAGACTGGGTACAAGCGCTACCATTTCCCTTCTTTGCGTGCCGTACAACCATTTTCCCAGGCTGCAGGCTTTGTGATCCCGGGCAATCTGTAAACGGGTCACATCCGGGTCGGTAATCAATTCATTGACCTGCTGAACCCAGTCCAGATGGTCGATTTCTTTTTGAGTCAACCAGCGCATCATTTCGTTGCTGCGAATTACCTGGCTGGCGTTGCCGGCGATACCACCGACACCCATATTGCTTAAGACAACGATTGTGGCCAGCAACAGAATTGTAATGCTAAACCCCAGACCTATTTTTTTCCCCACAGTCCATCGTTTCCAGAACATCGCTCGCCTCCGTTAAGGTTGCTATCGGCTGACCCGAAAAAAAGCCAATCGTTTTTTATATCGGCATATCATCCTAAATTCTTAATCGGTTTTTCCATATTAATCCGTTTTCGTTTAAATACCCTGCAGCTTGCTGCGGGGAGCTTCATTTTCAAGCGGGCAGGCACATCGGTATCGCATCGGATACCGGTCATATTCTGATCAGGGATGATGAAGAATATACTGATTGTCAGAATACCGTTCCGATTGAGAAAAAACAGGGACACGCCCCTATCGTGAATTTAATCGGATTACAGTCATTCTGGCTTCTCGGGCGCAATAAAAAAACCGGATCTGATTCAGAAATTTCGAAACTGCATCCGATCCGTTCTGAACAAGTAAACCAAAGTTGGGTGACCAACTCAATCTTGGTTCAAGGCTCTCTTTACGGCCAAACCAAGATTCTCGATGGTATAGGGCTTTTTCAGGTATTCGCCGGCTCCCAATCTTTGGGCCTCTTTTACGCGATTGGTTTCAGAGTATCCGCTGGCAATAATTGCTTTTTGGGTGGGATGAATGGTCACAATTTGCTTGTAGGTTTCCAAGCCGTCCATACCGGGATCCATGATCATGTCCAGTATTATCAAATCGGCTTCATGGCTGCGCATATATTCAATGGTTTTTTCACCGCTTTCAAATGTTTCCACCGAATAATTAAGTTTTTTCAGTATCTGCCCTGCAAGCTCCCGCTGCGCGTGAATATCATCGATAACGACGATGGTCTGCCCGTCGCCTAAATAGGCATCTAACGGCAGGGCGGCTTTATCCGTCGGCCTTTTTTCTCTGGTTGCCGGGAAATAGATGTAGAACGTTGTACCCGACCCTTCTTTGCTTTCAACATTCAAATAAGCGTGATGGTCCTGGATTGTACCCCAAACCACGGCCATTCCCAGTCCGGTGCCGCTGCGACCCATCACTTTTTTGGTATAAAAAGGTTCAAAAATCCGATTCAAATCTTTTTCTGAAATCCCTATGCCGCTGTCGCTTACCTCGAGAACCACATAGTCCCCTTCCTTAATATCTTCATATCCCTTGATAGGGACATCCACGCAGCGGTTATAGGTGGAAATCAGAATTTCCCCGCCGGTTGGTTGCGCTTCTGCCGCATTTGAAACCAAGTTCATAATGGATTTTCGCAAGTGCACCTGTGAGCCCTTGATGTTCAGCAGTTTGTCTCCAAGGTTGGTTTGAACCCGTACTTCAGTATGGTAGCTTGCCAATTTTTGATACTCTGGCGCTTTCAGGTAATCGCGTACGATGTCATTCAGATTGACAATTTCCTTGGCGGAAACACCGCGCCGGGCAAGCGCCAGAAGATCCATCACGATATCGGCAGCCTTTTGACCCGAATCTTGAATCGCAAGCAACGGCTTTCTCAAAGGACTGTCCCCAGCCAAATCCATCAAAAGTAATTCCGGATAACTGACGATGCCTGAGAGGACATTGTTGAGATCATGGGCCACACCACCGGCCAAAAGACCCAGAGCTTCCATTTTTTGGGAACGCTGTAATTTTATTTCGAGTTGCCTGTTCTCCCTCTCCGCTGCAATTCGTTCGCTCACATCGCGCGCAATCCCGAAAAAACCAACGGGATCATTATTTACGTTCACCATCAGCGAGACAGATATTTCAACATGTTTTGTTTCACCGGTTTTATAAATGGCTTTGAATCCCATCATCTTACCGGACCTGCGCGTATTATACACTCGGGAAAAAACCGTATAAATAGAATCCGCTGTTTTCTCGTCCGCAATTTCTTTATAACTCATACCGATCAGCTCTTCAGATGTGTAGCCTGTAATGTCGACCATGGCATTGTTGATGAACACAAACCGGCCGTTTAAGTCCACCTCAAAATAACCCTCCTTCATATTCTCCAAAATAGATCGGTATCTGATCTCACTCTGCCTAATTTTTTCCTCGGCCGCTTTGCGATCGGCGATTTCATGTTTCAATTCCTGGTTGACTATTTGGAGTGATTTCTCCCGTGACTGGATCTCGCGGGCCATTTGACTGAACCGTTCGGCAATACCAGAAAGCTCGGTATAATGAATTTCTTCGAAACCATATTCGTATTCACCTTTGGCAACCCGATTGATGCCTGTTTGTAGAATACGCAAGGGTCCGCGCATGAATATCCGTAGCAAAAATCCACTACCGATCAGAATCACCAATAAAGATGCCAAAAATGCGTAAGCAATGGCATTCCGCAGCCAACGCAGCTCCATGTGAAAAGGCTGCATGGAAAAACGCAGCCTTACCCGGCCGATAATTTGTTCATCATAGCTTACGTCAGCAGCACGTTCGATAAAATTTTCACTGATATTATCCGCCCTGGATCTGAACAATGTTTCTCCATGCTGGTCCTGAATATGTATTTCATCGATAATTTTCTTGTTGAGAAAACCGTTGCCCACTTTCGCGATCTGCTCATCATCAAAATCCCAGATGGGAACCGACAAGATTTCGCCGATATTGAGGGCGTGATCATCCGCGCTGTTATTCAGTTCCCTGAGGAGCAAACGCGACTGTCTGCTGTAAAAATATCCCAGGATGGCGCTTTCAACAATAATGATAATCAGAATTAGGCTGATGGAGAGGCTGGTGGACAGTGATCTTTTCTTAAAGTTTAAGAATTGGAATTTGGGCATTCCAAGCTCCTTAGGGATCCAAGGCATCCCCTGTTAAAACAATATGTTGGGTATGGAATGCCGTATAAGTTCCATCATTTTTAACCGCATCTAAAGTCTGCTGCCATTTTCGTACGATGGGGTCCGGTGTCTGGATTGAAAATGCTATGTAGTTGTTGACCTCTCGGAAGGCATAAACAAGCTCAAGTTGATCCGGGGAAATTCCGGCTTGTCTTGCCAGGTAGGGCATGTTGAAATCTGAACTGACCCAAAGGTCGATACTGCCTTGAATCAGTCGCTTGATATTGCTGATGTTGGTATTGGTGCTGACCAGATTCTTGAATCCCTGTTTTGTTAGAAACTGTTCCTTGGCGTCTTTGTGGTATGTTCCGATCCGGGCTATCTTTTTGGCATCTTCAAGGGAACGGATGCTTATTTTGGCTCCTTTCTTCGCATAAAAGCCCCAGTTTTGTCGGTAAAGGGGACCGACCCATTTAAACCGTTTTTCGCGTTGGGGCAACCGGGTCGTTGAAAACAAGGCGACATTGGGCTGTGTCAGGGCCATATTATAACCTCTGGCCCACGGCACCACCTGTATTTCATTTGTATGACCGGTCCGCTTTTGGATTTCTCGCACGACAGCCACGGCAAAACCGGTCAACTTGCCCTGACGCATATAATTTCCCGGCGGTGAATTCTCTGTATAAATCTGTATCCTTAAATTTTCACATGGTTTCAATAGTCCATCAGGTATGTCCTTTGGGATACAGACTTCGGGAAGCCATTTTCGGCTGATATTGTAAAAGGTACCATCCAGTTTCATACAATTGAGGATACCCTGCCATTGGGTCACAATCCTTTCGGGAGTGTCTTTTGACATGGCGATGTAGCCGGAAAACACGTCAATGGCATAAACGAGGTCCAAATCCAAAACATCGATGCCGACCTGCTTGGCAACCCCTGGTAAGCCCAATGAATCATACAGCCATAGATCGACCCTGCCCGATAATAATTTTTTGAGATTGCTTGCCGGTGAGTTGGAGCTATCCAGATTGGTAAATCCCCATGATTTGAGCATCAGCTCCCTGGCATCATCCTTATAACTTGCGATTGCCTTAACCTGTCTGGCGTCTTCAATGGAATTGATCTGTATTTTGGTTCCTTTTTTAGCGTAAAACGCATTGGTGGCAGTAGCCAAGGGCCCTACCCAATGGAACAAATCCTCGCGCTCCTTGGTTCGACCGGTGGTGAATAAAACAATATTCGGGGTGGTTTTCAAAAGGTTGTAGCCGCGAGCCCAGGGCAGCATCTTGATTTCTGCCGAGTGACCCAGCCGTCGCAGGATTTCCCGGACCACCTCAACGGTTGAACCGGTGAGTTTTCCATTCTGTTGAAAATTTAAAGGCGGATATTCTTCTGTCAGAATAGTCAATTCCCGGGCCCAAAGTGCAGGATTGCTTTGCGGAGCCAAAAGAACCAACAACATGGCGGTGATAAGGATATTGCGCATTTTTTACCTTTAAAGCCGATACCTAGAAAGCAAAGAACCGGTCGCGCTATTCTGGCCAGCTTTTCTAAACAGTATAGACCAAACCACGTTTTATGTCAAAATCATACTGCCCTATAAGTTCTCTCAAAAATTACGATTTTTTCTCCCCGGCACGCCCGGAGCCGCGGACATGCTCGCAGGCGACAGAATCAGAACGCTATCCAGATCGGGTCACCATTAATTGCCCGAACCTGATCATTTTTTCGCTTGACTCCAGGGGGTGCTTCTCTATAGTCTTTGCCTGGAAAAGCAGGGTGTTAATAAAATCGTATCACGATTCAAAAATATGAAGATAATTCACGAGAAAGGAGATTTTAAAATGGCGACAGAAAACAAGCCGCTTTGGCTGTCAATCGAGGAGCGTATCCTGGCACTCGACTCAGCAAAACTGTCTGGCAGTGACCTGGAGGCATCGGTTCATCAGATTGCCGGGGAACTCGACAATGAGGGATACAACGTTTCCGGTCATGGAGGCAATTTGATGCAACTTCGGTGGGCCATGGATGAAGCCCGCAAAGCAGGCAAACCGTTCCTGTCAGATTTTAACGCCGCGATTTCAGCCTTGACTCTGGAAGACGCAAGCGATCCTTATGCGGCCACCACCAAAATTATCGGCGACATCAGTGTGACCTGGCCGGATCTCAAGAAATCCGATCGGCGAGCAGCCGTAATCGGATTTGTTCAAAAAGCCAGACTCGATCTGCTGATTGCCAAGGCCAAAGAAATGTCCGGTGAGGAAGGTATCCGCATGTTGATTACGGAAGCGGTCGCCGATGAGGTGATCACCCAAGGCCTGGAGATTACCCAGGAACAGCTGGACGAGGTCCATGCTAAGATTGCAGCTGAAAAGGCAGAACGTGCCAGAGTGACATCGTTGCTTGAAAAAGTCGAAGGCAAACCCGATGATGAGCGCATCAAACACCTGCTGACCAGCGACGTTGCCGAAGAATTGATCATGGAAATGGCCGGGGTCGATCAGGCCGCCATCGATGCTGTCAAAAAGGCCATGGAAGAAGAGCTGAAGGAACAACAACGGCTGGCGGAAGAAGAGGCCGCGCGTAAAAAAGCAGAAGCCGAAGGCCCCTCACTGGACGCCATTTCTTCGGAAGACATGATCGATTACATCGATTCCATCCGTGAAATCATGGAGTTCAGCGAAGAGGAAAAGGAAATCCGCGTCATGTGCGAGCAGAGTGCCATTCCCAAGGCCCTGGTGGACATCGCCGTATCAGATCCGGACAAGCTGGATGAGCTTGAAAAACAAGCTGAAGGCTAAATTTGAAATAAGACATTTGGTTATTTATGTGCGGTGTTGAAAGCATTTGAATTTCGGCACCGCACTTTTATTTTAGAGGCTCTTCTCCAATTTAGTTGTAAAAGAAGGATTCAAGGATTCCAGGGGACAAGTTTCCAAGGAATGACGGCAGTAGACCATAGTCAATGGTATCGCACTTCAACGCCTAAACCGTTTGTCATCCCCAATGATAGCACCAACTAATTGGGAGATGATCCACAAACAAGTATCGTTATTTTGTCCTGTTTATAATACAATTTAGGGTTAAATGGCGAATCCGCCTAGCTTCGTTTCCAAATACTCTGCGATCCCTTCCCGGCCGCCTTCTCTGCCGAGTCCGCTCTCCTGCATGCCCCCAAAGGGCGCTGCCGCTGCCGTGGGATTGATGTCATTGATGCCCACGATCCCAAAACGCAAGGCTTCAAACATGCGCATGGCCCGCGAGATATCTCTGGTGTAAACATAGGATGCCAGACCGTAGTTGGTGTCGTTGGCCATCTCGATAACGTCGTCTTCATTTTCAAAAGTAATGATCGGTGCCACCGGCCCGAAAATCTCCTCACGGTATATGCGCATATCCGGTGTCACGCCGTTGAGGATGGTGGGGGCATAGAAAAATCCGTTGTCCAACCCATGGTCGACCAGCCGTTTGCCACCGACGATCAGTTCGGCACCCTTTTGGACCGCATCGTCCACTTGCTGTTCGACTTTTGCCAAGGCCTCCGGTCCCACCAGCGGGCCGATGCGAACGCTGGCATCCATGCCGTTGCCCGCCTTCATTGCACGAACCCGCTTTTTGGCCTCCGCAATAAATGCATTCAGACCGCTTTGATGGACAAATATTCTATTGGGGCTGATGCAAGCCTGACCGGTATTCAGGAATTTTACCAGCATGGCACCCTTGGCCGCATAGACCGGATTGGCATCCTCAAAGACAATAAAAGGCGCATGGCCGCCGAGTTCCAGGGGGTAATGGCACCCACCACCCCGATGGGTTGATGCAAGACCATAAAGCGTTGATCCGGCCGCGGAGCCGGGATGGTTTCACCATACACCCGCTTGGCCTCTTCGGCAAACCACAGCAGAAAATCAGCCCCGTACTGAACCTCGTTCCGGGCGGCCCCTATGGGCTTGCCTTGCTCTGTCGTCATGGTTTGGGCCAGGTGCTCTTTCTGGTCCATCATGATAGCATAGGCATCATATAAGTATCGAGACCGTTGGTAAGCTGTCAGGGCAGACCAGTCCTTAAAAGCATCATTGGCCGCTTCAATAGCCCGTCTGGCATCCAGATCATCGCCATTTGGCACTTCTCCGATTTTTTCGCCGTTGGCAGGATTATACACATTAAAGGTATCTTTTCCTTTTTCCCATTTTCCATTAATATACATTCTTTGGCTCCTTATTTGTGCGGTATCCGACACGTGTTATGATCCAAACCAGATTAGACGGGGTGTCGCAGATATAGAAAAGAAAGTGGGGTGTGTCAACCGGCCTTGACGACAGGAGGGTGTCTGATTTAGTGATCTATTTCGTTTTCGAGAGGAAATTCAATTTTAAAGAATATGAGTCTCGCATACCTTGCGAAAATGATGCCCAGTTATGGCCAGGGTAACAGCCATGGGAAGTAACCTGGGCTTATGCAGGAGCGTCCAGGTCAGCAAATACCAGAAATGAAATCGCTCTTTTCCGAAAACGCCCAAACGAATGCTGGAACGCACAAAGGCCAGCATCCGCTGCATATTCATGGGCGCTTCGGCCTTGGGGCTGCCAAATTCCTTCAGCAATACTTTGACGCGTCGGTAATAATGCCTGGGCGAATAGATATGCGCCATGATGGAACGGTATCCCTTCATGAGCTGTTCAAGTCCCATTACGGGCTGGACATTGGTTGAGCCATCTACATTATCGCCTGACATTCGCGCACTGATCAGGCGATTTTCCCGCTGCATGCGCTCGAAAAGCCGGGTTCCCGGTGGCGCTTGGAGTAAGCCCACCATTGCGGTGACAATACCGCTTTTTTGGATAAACCGAATCAATTGCTCAAAGGTTGATGCGGTATCGTTGTCAAATCCGACAATAAAACCGGCCTGAACCTCCAAACCGGCACGCTGCAAAATCTTTACATCTTCCATGAGATTACGATTCCGGTTTTGAACCTTTTTGCATTCCGTCAGACTGGCCTCATTGGGCGTTTCAATGCCGATGAAAACCGATTCGAAACCCGCCCTGACCATCATTCCCATCAATTCGGCATCGTCGGCCAAATTTATGGAGGCTTCGGTGATGAAGGTGCAGTCTCTATGTTGTTTCCGCCATCGAATCAAAGCCGGTAGTAAATGTCTTTTTAAATAACGCTTGTTTCCGATAAAATTGTCATCCACAAAAAAGATATTCCCGCGCCAGCCCGCGGCGTGGATATGGTCCAATTCCGACAGTATTTGCTGCACCGACTTGAGCCGAGGTTTGTGACCAAATAGCACGGTTACATTGCAAAAATCGCAATTAAACGGACACCCTCTGGAAAACTGAATACTCATGGATGCATAATTCTTCATCGCGATCAGATCCCAATCCGGAGGCGGGGTATATGCCAGGTCGCAGAATTCGGAGGCTCGGTAGATTTTTTTCAAATAACCGGTTTTTAAATCTTTAAGAAACTTCGGCAAGGTCTGTTCGGCCTCATCCAGGATTAGATGATCGACTTCCTGGAATGCCTCTGGTTCTGCCGTGAAAAGGGGCCCGCCAGCGACAGTTTTCAGCCCGGCTGCCTTGCAGCGCTCAATAATCTCTTTGGCTGAATTTCGTTGCACCGCCATGGCCCCGATGAAAACCATATCTGCCCATTCGAGATCTGCATCGGCGATTCGATCCACGTTAACATCCACCAGTCGCTTGTTCATTCCAGGCGGTAACATGGCCGCAACCGTCAACAATCCCAATGGTGGGTAGGCGGCCTTTTTGCGGATAAATTTTAGCGCGTATTTAAAAGACCAAAATGTATCTGGAAATTTGGGATATATCAGCAGGACATTCATTTTTGAGTAACCCCTTTTAATAAGTAGGTTTTCTCAGCATATTCATTAGATAAAACAAATGATACTGGAAGGAAACTTGATATCAAGAAAAATACAAACGATGACAAATATATTACAATTAAATATAAGGGACGTCCTTGACTTTTTATACTTATTTCTTTACAAAGAATTGAGCCCAATGACTTGAGGTTTCTGATGCCCAGACAAGCCAGATTAGACACGCCCGGTACCCTTCACCATGTCATCATACGCGGCATCGAGGGGAAAATAATCGTCACAGATAACCTGGACCGGCAAAGTTTTATCAATCGAATGAGAACTATCGCCCGAGAGACTGAAACACGAATCTATGCCTGGGCTTTGATGACCAATCACGCCCACCTCCTTTTGCGAAGTGGACCATTCGGGCTTCCGAACTATATGCGTCGATTTTTAACCGGCTATGCTGTTTCTTATAATCGACGCCATCGCAGACATGGTCATTTGTTCCAGAATAGGTATAAATCAATCGTGTGCGAAGAAGACACCTATTTTAAAGAGTTGGTTCGATATATTCATTTGAATCCCTTACGGGCTAAGCTCGTAGACACGATCTCTGAACTCAATCGCTATCGGTTTTGTGGCCATGCGGTCATTATTGGGCGATACAGGAATGACTGGCAGGATAGAAAATACGTGCTAAGCTGGTTCGGATCAAAAAAGGATATTGCCATTAAGGCTTACCGGCAATTTGTTCGCAAAGGTATCGGTCTGGGGCGACGCGACGATTTAGTGGGCGGCGGTCTAATCAGATCCCAAGGGGGTTGGACAGCCGTTAAATCCATTCGCCGAACGGGTGTCCGTGAAAAGTCCGATGAACGGATTTTAGGAAGTGGTCAATTTGTTGAAAAACTAATTCATGAAGCCGATAACACCAGAAAAGAGCATTTTAGCGCAAGCGAACGTCAAAAAAAAGCTATCGCCAAAATTAAGGCAATCTGTAAAAAGGAAAAAGTCAGTTATGAAGCACTCACAGCCGGAGCACGACGTCAAAAAATATCCAGGATTAGAACCCGCCTGGCAAAAATTATGCTAGATGAATTTGGATTGACACTTACCCAAACGGGCCACTATCTGGGCGTATCTCCCAGTGCCATTGCAAATGCACGTAAACGAAAAAAAATAAGTAAAAGAAATCAAGGACGTCCCCTAAAATGAAAAAAATGGGAAAAAACGGGCTGCGGTGGCTCAAAGGGTTTCACATGATCGCCGTATCGTGTTGGATTGGCGGGGCTGTCGCACTGACACTTTTATTTTTTTTAAAGAATAATGTCAGCGACGACGGCGTGTTATACGGGATCAACCAAAGTATTCACCACGTGGATATGGTGGTTGTGGTAATTCCCGGTGCATTCGGGTGTCTGCTCACGGGGCTTATCTACGGCATCTTCAGCAATTGGGGCTTCTTTAAACACAACTGGATGATATTTAAATGGATCGTAACTGTCGTGGCCATTCTTTTTGGTACCTTTTATCTGGGGCCCTGGGAAACAACCATGATGGAAATATCGGGAGATTTGGGGCTGTCCGCATTAAGTGACCCGGCATATCTGTATAATCAAAAGATGAATTTGATTTTCGGCACCCTGCAATGTATCGTCCTCATGGTTACGGTGTTTATATCCATCTTCAGGCCATGGCGAAAAAAGAAAGCCACAAAGAAATGACGTCAGAAATCAGGTATCAAGTTGTCGGCTGGATTTTATTCATTATTTGCGCTATTTTTTTTATGGCGTCAAGCTGGAAAAATCATGACACCTTGACCTTTATCGGCAGCGTTATTTTCCTAATTGCCTGCATCGTATTTCTCATACCAATATTGTGGAACTCCCACACAAAGGCAGATGACATTTAGCTGCATAATTTCATCACCAATATAGGTTCCTGGATCCAAGGAGCCGATCAAGGCTATTAGGCTGAAAACTATTGGCTGTCAGGCAGCTGATAGCTTTTCGTTGGATGCTGGTTCCAACTAATCCGTGACAGTTCCCAAATACGTACGCGCATCTTTTAGCGCCGCGACCATGGCCTCGATACTGGTTTTGCCGGGATCGTAAATGACGGTGTTGATCTCACGGTTGCCTTTCCAACCACTGGTAACCGTTTCCACGCCGGGCAGCCCTACCAGGGCTGTTTTACCGACGCCGTATCAGCTCACGTAAAAAGTTGCTTCGGCCACTTGGGTCTGGGCCGCGCCAACATGTCCGGACCAAGCGGCCAGGCCTCCTATTAGCAATACCGATATCAATAAATTTAAGTTTCTTTTTCTCATAATACCTCCTTATTACTCAAATTCGGCTTTGGCACCATCTGAATCCCGAAAACTGTGTTATTGCTTAAACAGGGACTGAAACGCTCCATAGCCTTCCTTATCCAAATCTGAAACCGGTATAAACCGCAAGGCAGCCGAATTGATACAATAACGCAGTCCAGTGGGCTGAGGACCATCTTCAAATAGATGTCCCAGATGGGAGTCGGCATGCTTGCTGCGGACCTCGGTTCGAACCATGAAATGACTGCGATCGACCTTTTCCACAATATTCTCCGGTTCAAGCGGCCGCGTAAAACTGGGCCAACCGGTTCCGGATTTGTATTTATCCAAAGAGCTGAAAAGGGGTTCTCCGGATACGATGTCCACATAGATACCAGCCTGTTTATTATTCCAATACTCATTGCTAAAGGGCCGTTCGGTGCCGTTCTTACGCACCACGCGATACTGCAAAGGGGTCAAGGTCTTTCGCAACGTGGCATCATCCGGTATGGTATACGGGGATGTTTTATCAGGGTCCATCATATCCCCCGATGTCATTTCCTGCGCCTCCTCGCTATTTGTGAACGCAAAACTGGCCTGATCCCAGGTGCTCATTAAAAATTTATCACGACCCGATCCGGAGCGGTACCACTTATAGCGCAAGGGGTTCTTTTTGTAGTAGTCCTGGTGGTAGTCTTCGGCCGCATAAAATGGGCCCAGGGGCAGAATTTCGGTTTGAATTTCTTCCGTAAAAATTCCGGAATCAGCCAGCTTTTGCTTGGACTGTATTGCCAGGTCTCGTTGGCGACCATCGGCATAAAAGATAGCGCTGCGATATTGACTTCCCCGGTCCACGAACTGACCGCCCGCGTCGGTGGGATTTACATGGGTCCAAAAAACCGTCAGGAGTTTAGCGTAATTTACCTTCTGGGGGTCAAAAATAACCTTTACAGCCTCCAGATGGCGGGTTTGCCCCGCTGAAACCTGTTTATAGGTTGGATTGCTTAGCTTGCCGCCGGTATAGCCGGAGATTGCTTCGATGACCCCATCCACTTTTTCAAAGTCGGCTTCCGTACACCAAAAGCAACCGCCCGCAAATACGGCCATGGCTTGTGAACCTGTTTTGGATGCTTCGTCTGCTTGCATATCACCGGACACACCCATCAGGGGTATTGCGGCAACAAAAATGAGTACGACCATACTCGTTAAATAGCCTATTGTCTTCATGACAAATTCCTCCTTTTAACTCCCAAATGTTGAATCATGCCCTCGTTACCTTTCATGACCCATATGGGATACGCGATTAATATAAACTGTGACGCATTACAATGGATGTCAAGCACTTGATTACACAAGGGTAATTGCTTCGAAACCTGCTACAATGTAATACATTAAGATAAAGGAAGGTTAAAGGGTAGGTAACGTTTTGGTAAAGATTCGCAAATGACATGAAAATTAATGCAACGGTAACGCGACACAGATATCTAGATTTGTATCGCGCAACACCGCTTCAACCCGGCCGTGGTGCGCTTCGACCAGTTCTTTGACAATGGCCAATCCGATACCAGCACCACCATGGCGCCGGGAACGCGATTTTTCACCCCGATAAAACCGTTCAAACAAATAAGGTACATCCGCCTGGGTCAGGGTTTCGACCGGATTGCGATAACAGATCCGAACCATATCACCCTGGACGTTGACTTGAACCAAGACTTCACTATCCCGGGGCGTATACCGTGCGGCGTTGTTTCCTATATTTCGGAAAATACGAATAAGCCGATGAGGATCCCCTGGCACCATCACTGCGTCGCCCGGTAGCTTTGGATCTACGCGAATATTTCTGCGATCATATATAGCTTGATCCGCTTGAATTTGTTCACGGATGATCTGCACCACATCAACCGGTTCCAGGGTTAGACTTTCCCGGGCGGCATCGGCCTTGGCCAATTGCAGCACATCTTCCACCAGCTGCACAATCCGCAGAGTCTCGCTCTGCAGCATGGCGAATGTTTCCACGGAGGGCGGCAACACACCGTCATTAAGCGCTTCCAGATATCCGCGTATATTGGTCAGGGGCGTCCGCAATTCATGGGCCACGTCGATCATGAGATCCCGTCGCAGGCGCTCGATCTTTTCCAAACTTGCCGACATCCGATTAAATGCGTGCGCCAATTGGCCGACTTCATCCTCGGAAACGGCTGGAACCCGCAAAATAAAGTTGCCGGCTGCAATTTCTCGACTGATGGCAGTCATCTGGGTTAGCGGCGACAGGACCCTGCGCATCATGAGGTAGCTAAGTATGACTGCCAGAATTACGGCTGCCAATGATGCCCCCAATAAATATCGGTGAATCGCTTCCACAAACATGTCGTGGGCCGGTTCCGGAGAAACATGGTACTTCTCCATGAGGGTCATAAAGTAGCTGGCCGCCAGCGTATCGATGGCAATCCAAACAAAAACCATCACAAACCCAATGACCAGCAGGTTGACCGCCAGCAATTTTACAATCAAATAGCGTCTCATGCATCCACTTCCGGATCTGCAAATCGATATCCGATACCCCGTACCGTCAGAATAAATTGTGGGTCCGGTGGATTGGCTTCAATTTTCTGTCTTAATTTTCCGATATGAACATCCACCACCCGATCGATTACCAGGGCTTCGCCATGGGGATACAGTCGCGCCAAGAGTTCATCGCGTGTAAAGATCCGACCGGGTGTGGCCATGAGGGTTTCCAGCAAACAATATTCATGCGGCGTCAGATCAACCGAACGATTATCAACACTGACCCGGCGATGGTGCAAATCAAGTCGTAAGGTAAGATGGGAAAAAACTTTTTTTTCAGATGATTGCGTGCGTCGGGTGCGTCTCAACACGGCCTTGATTCGCTCGACCAGCTCCCGGGGGCTGAAAGGCTTGACCACATAGTCATCAGCACCCAATGAAAGCCCTGAAACCCGATCGATTTCATCACCCCGCGCCGTGAGCATGATAATGGGAATATCCGACTTTTGTCGTAACTGCCGGCATACATCCCAACCATCCATTTTAGGAAGCATCAGATCCAGAATAACCATATCGGGATTTTGCTTGACAGTTTTTTGCAGCCCGGAGGCACCATCTAAAGCTGTAAGCGTTTTAAATCCTTCGCGCTCACAATAAAGCTTTATCAATCCCGCGGTATTGGCATCGTCTTCAATGATCAGAATTGTTGTAACCATTTTCAATTCCCGAGCAGTAGCTTAGTGGTTTTTTAAGGATAGGAACCTATTAGGTATTTCGGTTTTTAGACTGTTAGGCTATTCGCAGCCCACAGCTTTGAGTGTTAGCAATAAGTAGCTAACAGTCTAATGGCCTAATAAGCTAACAGCCTACTTAAATGCAATGGTCGTTTTGCTGACCCCCGGTAACAATAGTCTGCCAGCTGAAACCCGGAATAACCCTTGAGCCGCGTAGCCAAAAAAAATGGAGCAAATACGATGCAATCTTTTTTTCGGTAGGGTAAACCCGCCGATCAGGGTTTGAATCGCCGAAAAGCCAGCCCGGGCCACAAGTTTTCTCATGGCACCGGGATTAAAATCATACAGATGAAATGGGGTGTGGTAAATATCAAATTTTTTTGCCAACGGTCCCAAAAGTTTGACCACCGGGGTCGAATGGGGCCATCGCAGTAACAGCATACCGTTGGGTTTGAGGATGCGATAAACCTCATCCAATACCAGGGCAGGATCGTGGATGTGTTCGATGACGTAAAAAAGTGTCACCGCGTCAAAATATTCAGACGGGAAAGCCATGGCTCCCAGGGGCCGGGCGTGAATGTGAAGCCCCAGTTCTTGGCGGGCGTAGTCGCGTCCTGGTCCGGAAACTTCAATACCTTCCACCTGCCATCCGAGCTGGGTCATTTTCCGCAGGAAAAAGCCGTATCCGCAGCCGATATCCAGCAACCGCTTCGCATCGGTTTTCGAATTTTCAAGTACCAGGTTTGCAGACACGTCCACCACCGGGGCAATCATCTTTTTCCAGCAATCAATTTCACCCGTGTTAACCGGCAGGTAGGCATCGTATGACTTGATTACCTCATCTTCAGATGGACAGGGATGCAGCAACACCAATCCGCAATGCTGGCATTGATAATACTGCCAGGAACCAATCTGATAAACCTGGCGTTCCGGTGATATGCCACATAAAAAACAGGCCATTGGTTTTTGGTGGATTGGTCTCATTTTGCATCGCCGTTTTGTGTAGTTCCATCCAATACCGATGGCCGCATCTCCGCCACGCGTTTAAGATTATCCAGAAACTGTTCCACCATTTTATCATGCTTGCGTCGGACCTTGGTCACCCAGGCCAAGCGTTTCAAAAACCCCTTCACTTCCACAATGATTGTCTGGCGCACGCGCGTGCCGCTAGCCTGCGGCGAAAAATCCCAAAGTTCGGTGCCCCCCTTAAAAAATCCATCTTGAAAGGTTAAACGAATAAGCTGATTTTCAATCACCTGGTCGACCCGAGCCGTCCATTTCAATTTAAAAATATGCGCCACCCGTGTTTCCACAATATCCCCCACCGAATAGGGTTGGGGTGAAAGATAGGACACCACGGTACCGTCGGGACAAAGCATCTTGATAACTTCCGGATGGGTAAGAATCCGATAGATATGCGCCGGATCAGCCTGAATCCAGCGTTCATGACGGTTGATTTCACCAGGATATTGCTGTTGGCTTGATGGCGCAACCGTATAGCGGGAAGAACACCCCATACATATAAACAAGATGCCGATGACGCTTAGACAAACTCGGATGGCGTGCTTAAATTTTAATTTCATCATCATCATGTTACATGATATGGAACCATTACAATGAGTGAATTTAGTTTCGGAAACTGAACCAAAATGTGACACCAGAGAGCTGGGTCCATTTAATATATTCGCCCGTGACTGTAAAGTTGTTTCTCGGATTGGCATGAAAATAAAATTCGTTGATATTATAATAGGTTGACACCCTAAAAGCAGGAAGCTTAGGATACGGCAATAGCGGACACAGCTAGAAGCAATAAGCAACCGGCAGCCTAAAGCGGAAGTCTTATTGCTCACGGCTGCCTTGAGGCAATATGCGTCAACACATTCTCGATACCCCTTTATCCTACTACACAATTTTTTTTGTCGCCAGGTATCTGCCCTTGAAAATCTGTCGGTGGCTCGGGCGGGCGGTGGCCCTGGCTATCTATACTTTCTCCCGGCATGATCGCAATGGTTTTGCCTCCAATCTATCCATCGCCCTGAATATGCCCGCAGAAAGTACCCGGGTGCAACGACTGGTGCGGCGGATGTTTGCCAACTACGGCGAATACATGGCCGATTATTTTTGTTTGCCTCAGATGCCACCCCATAAAGTCGATACGGTTTTCGCCGGACTCACGGGGGAGCATATCATTAAAGCCGCACGAAACCGCGGAAATGGTGTTATTCTACTCTCTGCACACATCGGCAACTGGGAATTTGGCGGCACCATGGTGCGCCATGCCAATTATCCCCTTGCGGTGGTTTCATTGCCGCACAATTCAGCGCCCACAAATGCCCTGGTCAATCGCCTGCGAGGCGCCAAGGGCATCTCCGTAATCGAGGTGGATGCCTCTCCGTTTTCTGCCATCCCGGTGTTGAAACACCTGCGTCAAAACGGTGTCGTGGCCATGATTGGCGATAAAGACTTTTTTGGCAATGGAAAGAAAATCTCATATTTCGGAAGGCCGGTTCGCTTTCCCATCGGACCGGTCACCATCGCCATGGCCTCCGGTGCAGCATTGATTCCGGCTTTTGTTCTAAAGCAACCCAATGGCACCTATTTCGGGGTGCTTGAAGAAGCGATTCAGGTTTCAAGCGAAGGCTCCCGGGATGAGGCAATTCAAGCCAATCTGGAAAAGGTGGCCGCTGTGTTTGAACAATATATCCGTAAATACCCGGATCAGTGGTACAATCCGGACCCAATCTGATCGGTTGATGGCAATGTATCGCAAAAATGAGGTGCCTTCTTGAAAACGAATCTAAGTGGTTTTTGTAAGAAGCCAACAGGTATAAGCATTAAGCAGCGTACAGCTAAAAGCTTATGCCTTTCAATAACAACTTGTAACCCATAGAAGTAGTAACGCATGCAACCAAAATTTGAAAACAGACCTTAAAGTAGACCATGCGCCTTTTTCTAATCGCACCCAAATGGCCGGAAAACAGCCTATGGGGACAAATCTTTTTTAGGTTTCCCTTCCTGTCTTTGACCATGTTGGCCGGCATGACTGATGAAAGCTGGGACATCACCATTATCGATGAAAATGTACAAGCTATCGATTTTGACGATCTGCCGGATTTGGTGGCTATTTCGGTGATGACACCGCTGGCACCGCGAGGCTATGCCATCGCCGATGAATACCGGAAGCGTAAAATACCCGTAATATTAGGTGGTATCCACCCGACGATGATGCCCGCTGAAGCTGCTGAGCATGCCGATGTCGTGGTTAGCGGTGAGGCCGAGTCCATTTGGCCACAGGTTCTCACTGATTTTAAAACCGCAACGCTAAAATCCCGATACACGGCCGATGATTTTCACCTGTTAACCGATCTGAGCCTGCCCCGTCGGGATCTTTTAAACCGCAAGGGTTATTTTTTTATTAACACCATTCAGACGACCCGCGGCTGCCCTTTTGATTGCGAGTTTTGTTCGGTTACAGCGTTTTACGGGCGCACCTACCGGACCCGACCGGTCCCGGAAATCATCCGAGAACTCGAACAGATGGACGGTCGCCACATTTTTTTTGTGGATGACAATATCGTGGGCAAGCCCGCCTACGCCAAGGAACTATTCCAAGCATTAAAGCCCTTAAAAAAGCAATGGTTCAGTCAGGCATCCTTGAGCATTGTCAAAGACCGGCAATTGCTCAAACTGGCCCAGGAAAGTGGTTGCGGCGGTCTGTTCATCGGCTTTGAATCTTTGTCCCAGGAAACGCTTCAGGCTTATGGGAAATCAGTGAATCGATCGGCCGAATACCGGGATACCGTCAAGCAGATTCACGACCACGGTATCGGCATTCAAGCATCTTTTATATTCGGAGCCGACCAGGACGACACGGCGGTTTTTTCAGACGTGCTCCGCTTTGTTGAAAACGCCCATATTGAAGCAGCCATATTCTCAGTGCTGACACCATTTCCAGGAACCGAAATCTTTACAACGCTTCGGCGAGCCGAACGAATCCTGCACACGAATTGGGAATTCTACGACATGAACCACGTGGTCTTTAAACCCAAGAAAATGTCCCCATCACAATTGCAGGCCGGGCTCGACTGGGCCTATCAAAAACTATATGGGTATCCATCAATCTTTAAACGATTGTTTCCTTTTAAACGAGGTCCTATTTTCTTTGGTGTTCAGAACATCGGTTTCAAACGCGCCTGGACCAAAGTGAAACATTAAGGGGGTCAAGGATTCCAGGATCCAAGGATTCAAGGGTAGCCAAAAGCTGGGGCTTTATGCTGATGATGGCTTTTTTATTTCAGCTGTTTTCAGCACTATTATATACCAATTGTCACAATTATGTTCCGAATCAGAAAGGCAGAGCAAAGCGTTTCAAATCTTTTAGCCTGAAACGGAACGTTATTCTGACAACCAATAGACCCAAAAAACGCAACAAACGCAATAAACCATAGTCAATGATGCAATACTCTTTAAACTGGAAAATTTTAATATTTGTTATTCTGCTATTTCTGGTTCTGCCAACCATAGTGGCTGCGGATCAAAACACGGTCTTGTCTCTGGATGAGGTCTTGCAGCACGTACAAACCAGGCAGGAAA
>Ga0180436_10000472_pt1 | contig 41699 bp, 36 predicted proteins | sample SS_ome_2_FD_132434 | JGI IMG/M metagenome (GOLD analysis project Ga0180436, IMG submission 132434) | Hypersaline lake sediment archaeal communities from the Salton Sea, California, USA - SS_3_S_2 metaG | ecosystem: Environmental > Aquatic > Non-marine Saline and Alkaline > Hypersaline >...
ACCGCCCGATCCCCACTCCCCCTTCCAACCCGCCCCCCCACGCTCCTCCCTCCCGCGGCAAAGCACTTCGTCCAAGAGACTTTTCGCATCGGCTCCGCGATGCGAAAAGTCTTGTCTCTTTCTTTTCGTGCGCCCCGCTCACCGGAACGACGTAAGATATTCTTCTGGTTGGATTTACGGTGATCCTCCGCGCCGTGTGAAAGAAAGCCGTCAAAATCTTTCACAATCTCTCGCCCCGGTGCTTGCTTTCTTTCGCGCTTTGGTGCATACTATTCATTGATGGCCTTGCCCAGCCTTCGAGAATCCGCTGGCCGACGTAACCGGAAAAGCCAGGCAGCGGATGACGAACGCGACCGGCTGGCGAACGCCTCCGCAACCGGCCCCTGGCCCCCGAAGCGGCCCCTGATGGATCAACCATGCCCGTTCAGACACGACGCAACGACGTTCTGGAGTTCGTTCGGCAGCGGCGATTTGCTTCGCTGCCCGAGTTACGGGAGATGTTCGACGTTTCGGAATCGACGATCCGGCGCGATTTGGAGTACCTGGAGGAGCAAGGGGCCGCGCGGCGTATTCACGGTGGCGTGCTTTACTCGGGCACGAGCCCAAAACTGCCGCATTTCGACACGAATCAGCCCGCCCAATGGGCGGAAAAACAGGCAATTGCCGCACAGGTGGCACAACTGATCGAGGACGGCGACACACTCCTCCTCGACGGTGGGAGCACCACCTACGAAATTGCCCGGCGACTTGTGGGCCGCCCCGTTCACGTGGTGACCAACTCATTGCCGATTGCCAACCTGCTGGCGGCCGACACCAGCAGTGACCTAGTGTTAATAGGCGGAAATGTGTCCCCGCGGACGGGTGTCTTGCAGGGGCCGTACGCCGACAAAATGATCGCCGAATTGCGTGTACGCCGGGCCGTGTTGAGCGTGGCGGGCGTGCATGAAGAGGGATACTTCAATAACAACCTGCTGGTCGTCGAGACGCAACGCGGGATGCTCCGGGCGGCTGACGAGGTGATCATCGCTGTGGACAGCACGAAGTTTGACCGTCAGAGCCTCGCCCATTTGGCTCCACTTGACGCAGCCCGCCGCGTGGTCACTGACCATGGGGTTAGTCCGACCTGGTCGGCCAGGCTGGAGGCCCATGGCGTCGAGGTGATTAGCGTCCCGCCACCGAACATATCAGAAACATCATAACCCCGCCGAGATTAGACTCGGGGTGAAGCGCCCCCACGGCTTCATCGAGGAATCAACAGATGAGCACGGCTTTAACATCCTTGGATCGCGGCCAAGTGGAACGGATCGTCCGCGAAATCGTCCTTCAGCAAGTGGGACGCGGGGCTGGCCACGAGCCGAACCTGGTCGTCAGTGTTTCCGCCCGACATGCCCACCTGACCGACGAACACGTGGAAATCCTGTTTGGTCCCGGCGCGACGCTCACGCCCATGAAGGACCTCTATCAGGACGGATTTTTCGCCGCGGAAGAGACGGTGATGGTCGTGGGGCCCCGCAAGCGGATGCTCCCTTCGGTGCGGATCCTCGGGCCCACGCGGCCGGAAAGCCAGGTGGAGCTGGCCTACACCGACGCCATCTCGTTGGGGCTGGACCTGCCGGTGCGAGCGAGCGGCAAAATCGACGGCACGCCCGGCTGTGTGATCGTCGGCCCCAAGGGGGTCGTGGAATTGAAGCAGGGCGTCATCCGCGCCGAGCGGCACGTCCACATGGGGCCGAAGGACGCTGAGTTCTACGGCGTGAAGGACAAAGATCGAATGTCGTTGCGGGTCTACTCGCCCTGCGCGACTGTATTTGAAGATATGTTGGTCCGGGTGGGCGACGGCATCAAGTTGGAAGTCCACCTCGACACGGATGAAGGCAATGCCTGCGACCTGGACCATGCGACCAAAGTGGAGTTGTTCAAGTAGGCCTCAACGGCCCCCTGCCGCCGCGCGGGAGAGGGCGCGAGGGTTACAGAGTAGTTGGCTTTCGAGCGTTAACGCGGCTGATAAGGCTTCCTCGTAACTGGAGAACTGATCATGGCGAATGCGATGGAAGCGTTGGGAATGGTCGAGACCAAGGGCTTCGTGGTCCTGGTCGAGGCAACCGACGCAATGTTGAAGGCAGCCAATGTTGAATTCCTTGGCTGGGACAAAGTGGGGAGCGGTCTGGTGACCGCCTTCGTCACGGGCGACGTGGCCGCCGTGAAGGCCGCCACCGATGCGGGTGCCGCCGCTGGCGGCCGGATCGGCGAAGTGGTGAGCGTGCAGGTCATTCCACGTCCGCACGACGACCTCGACGTGGTCATGCCCGCCGGAGCCCGCAAGCGACTCAGTGGCGACTAACTGGGTGGCGAATAGGCGATTAACTGTTCTCAAGCAATCCAACCAAACAAGAAACCAACTAGACGCAAGGGATACGACATCATGCAAGATGCCATTGGACTTTTGGAAACCAAGGGTCTGGTCGCGCTAGTCGAAGCGACCGACGCGATGGCCAAGGCGGCCAACGTGACCATCGCCAAACGCGTGCAGATCGGCGGTGGCCTGGTCACCACGGTCGTCCGCGGCGACGTGGGCAGCGTCCGCGCGGCGGTGGAAGCCGGTGCGACGGCGGCCGCCCAAGTGGGTGAACTCGTGGCCAGCCACATCATCCCCCGCCCCTCGGACGGCGTGACCGACGCCTACATCGGTTGAGATGACCGTGCGGCGGGATGGACGGGCCATCGCCACGGCCGACCACCGGCCCGATGATGGTCGTTTCCGATTGCCAGCCGAGCACGGCTGGCATCGGGTATCCGTCACGACCGCCGTCGGTGGCGACGGGGAGCGTTTGCCGAACCGGGGCTCGAGGCTCCGGGCACGGGGCGTTGTCCGTCGCCGTTAAAGCGATCTGGGCCGACCACCGGAAATGGAAAGGAACCCATGAAAATCCTCGTGGCGAACCTCGGTTCGACGAGTTTCAAGTATCGTCTGCTCGACATGGACGACGAGCGCCAGCTTGCGCGCGGCGGAATCGAACGGATCGGTTCCGAGGAGAGCCGTTGCGCGGTCGAGATCGGTGGGACGAAGCAGGAACGCGTGCTCCAGGTGCCCGACCATGCCGAGGCGGTGCGGCAGTGTTTGTCGCAATTGACCGACCCGGCGTCGGGCTGCTTGAGCGACGCCTCCGAGGTGTCGGCCATTGGGCTAAAGGCGGTTCATGGTGGCCGGTTGAGCGGTGTGCGGCGGGTGGACCAGGATCTGCTGGCGGCCATGGAAGAGATGAATGCCGTGGCCCCGGCCCACAATCCGCCCTACATCGCGGCCATGCGACAGCTTGGCGAACAACTGCCGGAGATTCCACTGGTGGCGGCTTTCGAGACCGATTTCCACCAGTCCATCCCTCCGCGGAATCATTTGTTTGCCGTGCCCCGGCAGTGGGTCGAGGAGTTGGGCATCCGCCGCTACGGCTTCCACGGGGCCAGTCACCGCTACATCGCCACGCGGACGGCCGAATTGCTCGGCCGCGACGATCTACGCGTGATCTCGCTCCACCTGGGCGGGTCCAGTTCGCTGTGTGCGATCCGGGACGGGCGGAGCGTGGCCACCAGCATGAGTTATAGCGCACAAACCGGCTTGCCGCAGAACAATCGGGTGGGCGATTTCGACCCGTTTGCCATTCCCGTCGTGATGCAGCGAACCGGGATGTCGCTCGACGAGGTGCTCGACACGCTGGCCAACCAGGGTGGATTGCTCGGGCTCAGCGGCGTGAGTACCGACTTGCGCGATATCGAGCAGGCCGCCGACGAAGGGAACGAGCAGGCACGTCAAGCGATCGAGGTTTATGTCTCGGCTATTCGCCACTACCTGGGCGCGTACCTGGTGGAATTGGGCGGCGCCGACGTGTTGGTCTTCACCGGTGGGATTGGCGAAAATGCCGCCGATTTGCGAACCGCCGTCTGCCGCGACCTCGAAGCGCTGGGGATCGTCATCGATCCACAAGCCAATGCCGCGGCCAGCGGTGAGGCCGCGGTCCACGCCGCCGAGAGCCGCGTTCAGGTGTGGACCATTCCAACCAATGAAGAATTGATTGTCGCCCGACTGTCCAAACAACTCCTGGAGGGCTGAAAGCCATGTTGCTTGCCAAAGTCACCGGCTCGATGGTCTCGACTCAAAAGGTCGATTCCATGACCGGCCGAAAGCTGCTGGTAGTCGAGCCGTACCGGGTGGACGCCCAGGACAAGGATAAGCTAGTGGGCACGGGCCGCTCGTTCGTCGCCGTCGATACGGTCGGCGCCGGATTGGGCGAGGTCGTCCTGATCACGCAGGGCTCCAGCGCCCGGCTGACCCCCGAAACCAAAAACCTGCCGGTCGACACGGTGATCATCGGCATCATCGACCACGTCCACGCCTACGGGCACAGCGTTTACTCCAAGGAAAACGAAGGGCAGTAGTTGCCGGCGAACGGCGACATGTCCCACTGAGCGAACAAACCCTCCCGATAGCACCGCGAAACTCCCGCCGTGACCCTGGCGTCGCGCGAGGCACCGCGATCCTAAAGAGGTGAAGAGCATGCAAGTTGACGAAGCCTTGATCCGCAATGTGGTCGAACAGGTGGTCCAGCGACTGGCCGGCGGGGAGTCGAACAACGGTTCGCCCGGTGGCAATGGTCAGGCGACCAGCACGGCCGCGGCCAACGTGGCCGCCATGCGTCCCAACGGCGGCGGTGTGCCTCGCGGCTACGCCGGTCGGTTCGGCCAGTTCACATGCGTAGACGAGGCCGTCGCGGCCGCCACCGAGGCCTTCGATCGGCTCTCGCGGGCGACGATCGACGACCGCCGCCGCGCGATCTCCCACATCCGACGCATCGCCATCGACCAGTCGGTCGAGTTGGGCACGATGGAGATGGAGGAGACGGGCATCGGCCGCTTGGATCACAAGATCGAGAAGATTCGCACCGTCGGCGAGGTGGCTCCCGGGGTGGAGTTCATGCGGAGCGAGGTGTTCAGTGGCGATCATGGCTTGGCCGTGATCGAGCATGCCCCGTTTGGCGTGATTGGCGCGGTCACCCCCGTTACGCACTCCTTGCCGACGATCACCGGCAACGCCATCAACATGGTTGCGTCGGGCAATACCGTGGTGATCAACCCGCACCCCAGCGGCCGCCGCGTTGCGGCCGAGGGCGTCCGCCGCTACAACGAGGCCATCTATCGCGACCTGGGTATCGACAACCTGATCTGCGTGATCACCGAACCGACGATTGAATCGGCCGATGCCATCTTCAAGCATCGCGGCGTCAAGCTGATTTGCGTCACCGGTGGGCCGGCGGTCGCGCGGGCGGCGTTACAGCAACCGAAGCGGGCCATCGTGGCCGGCCCGGGCAATCCGCCCGTGGTGGTCGACGAGACGGCCGACCTCGACCGCGCCGCCCGATGCATCATCCAAGGGGCGGCTTACGACAACAACCTGCTCTGCATCGGCGAAAAGCAAGTCTTCGTCGTGGATCGGGTGTTCGATCAAATGATGCAGGCGATGGAGCGGGCCGGCGCGGCGCGGCTCAGCGCGGGGGAAGTCGACGCGCTCACTCGCGCCGCAATCACCAGCGTCGGGCAAGGCGACGACGCCCACGATGTACCGGTCAAGGAGTTCATCGGGCAAGATGCGGCCGTGCTGGCGAAGGCCGCCGGTCGCACTGTCCCTGAGAAAACCGAGGTGGTCTTTGGTGAGACGGACGAGTCGAACCCGTTCGTGCCGGTCGAGCAGATGATGCCGTTCCTGCCGTTCGTGCGCGCCCGCGGTGTGGATCACGCCATTGAGATGGCCCAGCGCAGCGAGCACGGCTTCCGCCACACGGCGGTAATCCATTCCCACGACGTGGGGAATATGACGCGGATGGGCAAGATCATGGATACGACGCTCTACATCAAGAATGGTCCAAGCGTGGCAGGACTGGGGCTGGGCGGCGAAGGCTATTGCTCCTTCTCCATCGCTGGTCCGACGGGCGAGGGCGTTACCACGCCGCTCACCTTCACCCGCGAACGACGCTGCACGATGGTGGATAATTTGCGAGTGTTGGGACGATAGTCGAGGGCTGATCGTCCCGGATAACCTGCGGACCGTGAAGAGGCCACACAATGTACTGGGGTCGGATCGTTGGCGAGGCGACGGCGACGGTGAAACATCGCTCCCTGGAAGGGGCGAAGCTGCTGTTGGTCCGCGCCCTCCGGCCCGATGGAACCAGCGAAGGCGACCCCGTGCTGGCGATCGACACACTGGGCGCCGGTCGCGGCGATAAGGTAATGATTACCAGCGATGGGCTGGGCACGCAGCAGTTGCTCGGCGACCGTAGTTCCCCCGTCCGCTGGTCGGTGCTGGGGATTATCGACGAATAGAATCGGATTGTGAGCCGAGCCCCACTGGCATGGTACCGGTGCCCGGCTCGGCGGAAGCCTCGCCCCCGGTTATGGCGGCGTGGCCTCCGCGGTAGATAGCGATCTGACAGGGCAACCTGATGACCATCGACACGGCGGAAATCGAACGCGTGGTGCGGGCCGTGCTCGCCGAGATGGACATCGGTGTGCGCGCCAGTGGCAACGACGCCGAGCGGCTCCCGCCGGACGTGGTCGTCCTCCGCCGACCCGTGATTACGCTCGCCGATGTTGAAGGCCGGCTCGCCCGGGCCCGGCGGGTACTGGTCCCAAGCGGGGCGGTGGTCACCCCGGCGGTACGTGACGCGCTGCAACAGCGAGGCGTCGAGCTGCAACGCCATGGTGGCGAGCATCCGGCGATGGCCTCCGTGGCGGCACGCGTGGCGATGCGGGTGGTCAGCAACCATTGGGCGTTCGACCCGCTTGTGAACCTCCTGCGGCGCGACGGCCTGCGGGTGGCGGCCGAGCGTTCGGACTGCGTGATCGAGTCCAGCGACCGGCTGGCGGAACAGTTGCGGCAACCCGGCGTGGTGGCGGTCCTCTTGTCGAGCCATCCGAGCATGGCGGCCTGCCTGGCCAATCGGCACCGGGGCGTCCGCGCGGTGATCGGCAACGATCGCCAACAGACGGCCGACGAGACCGCCGACGTGGGTGCCAACCTGTTGATCGCCGACCAAACGAAGATACCGTTGTTCAACCTGAAGCAAATCATCGCCGACTTTGCCGAGGGCGGGGGGCGACCCTGCCCGGAGTCGGTCAAGGAGCGACTGGGATGATCCCGCCGGGAAGGGCCGGGGGCCACTGGCGACTTGCCAGTAAGGCCCTGACCACCGCGGCGAAACCAAAGCGTCCGATGTAAGGGAACGGAAAAGACATGCGGATTGGCAAGATCGTCGGAACGGTGACGCTCAGCAGGTGGCACCCCAGCATGACCGGGGCGCGCTACAAGCTGGCCGTCCCCTTGTCGTGGGACAACCTGTTGCACGACGCCGAGCAAACCATGGACGAACAGGCCGTCTACGACGACCTGGGCGCCGGCATCGGCGATCGAGTGGCCATGAGCGAGGGGCGCGAGGCGGCCATGCCCTTCTACCCCGAAGTGAAACCGATCGACGCCTACAACGCGGCCATTCTCGACAGACTGAACTACGATCGCCCGGCAAAAGATCCAGAGGACATGCCCGAGCGGCAGTCGTGATGCCCGATTGGCGGTCATGACGGTGCCGATTGACGCACGAAACCCATCCAACTGAAAACAATACCACTACCCACCACCGAGGATCCAATCATGTCCAACCTGTTTCAGATCAAGAAGGAAATCTGCGACATCGGCGATCGCATTTACAAGAAGGGATTCGCGGCGGCGAATGACGGCAACATCAGCTATCGGATTGCCGAGAACGAGGTGGTATGCACGCCCACGATGATCAGCAAGGGCTTCATGAAGCCGGACGATCTCTGCACGGTCGACATGAACGGCGATCAGCTTTCCGGGCGTCGCAAGCGGACCAGCGAGGTCAAGCTGCACTTGGCCATCATGAAAGCCCGGCCGGAGATCAAGTCGGTTGTGCATTGTCACCCACCCCACGCCACGGCGTTCGGCATCGCCCGCGAGCCGGTGCCGATGTGCGTGCTGCCCGAGGTGGAGATCTTCCTGGGCGAGGTCCCCATCGCGCGTTACGACACACCCGGCGGGCAGGATTTCGCCGACACGGTGTTGCCGTTCGTCGACAAGTCCAACGTGATCATCCTGGCCAACCACGGCACCGTTAGTTGGGGCGACACGGTTGAGCGAGCCTATTGGTGGACCGAGGTGCTCGATGCCTATTGCCGCATGCTGATGCTTGCCCGTGGATTGGGACGCGTGCAGTACTTCTCCGAGCCGGAAGCCCGGGAATTGCTGGAGCTGAAGTCGGAGTGGGGTATCAAGGACCCTCGCAACGAGCTGAAGAACTGCGATATTTGCTCGAACGATATCTTCCGCGAAAGTTGGCAGCAGACCGGCGTAACGGAGCAGGCCTTCAAACCGCCCCGTTTTTCCGCGCAGGCGCAGGCGCCGGCCGCCGGCAACGGTCAGTCCAGTCCGGCGCCCGCCGCCCCGGCCGGCGTCGACGTCGACCAACTCGTGCAAGTGATTACCGATCGCGTGATGAGCGAGCTGCAGGGCAAGTAGTCGGCAGCCGGCATCGGCGAGGGGTTTCGCCATTCCGGACCATCCAGGAGGATTGCAAAGCCGATTGCAGCCGGCGTTGAGCCTCCACATGTCATTCCCACGTACGCGGGAATCCAGGGAGCCTCCACACATCATTCCAGCGCACGCGGGAATCCAGGGGGCCTCCACATGGCATTCCCGCGCACGCGGGAATCCAGGGAAGTGAGACGGATCGCTGGATTCCCGATCCCCGCTTTCGCGGGCGCAAGCTTCTCGGGAATGACGGAAGAAATCGACTTTGCAATCCTCCTGTCGGGCCATCGGTGCGGCTGGACATTCTCCGGCACCTTGCTAAGATGACCGTAGCACATCAGCCAGCCGCGACGCGTGGCTCCCGCGTGGGCCGGAACTAGAGCGGTTGGCGTTGATGGCTGAGTTGCCGCGTGCGCGGGACGATGCGCGTGCGGCAATGGCGGCTCGTGTCTCGGGCCCAGTGGCGACATTTCACGGCTTTGTTTCTCCCCAAGAGGTTGTTTATGAAAGTCAGTATCATTGGTGGCGGTGGGCTGGTCGGCTCGTCCGCCGGGTTTGCTCTTCAGGCTGGCGGGCTGGTCCGCGACATCGCGATGCTCGATGTGAACCGCGACGCGGCCGACGGTCAGGCCCTCGATCTGCTGCACGGCTCGCCGCTGATGGGCGATCAGTCGATTCACGGCGGCGACTACGGCGAGATCCCCACCAGCGACGTCATCTGCATCACCGCCGGCCTGCGACGCAAACCGGACGAAAGCCGGCTCGACCTGATCAACCGCAACGTCGATCTGTTCCTGAAGATCCTGGCCGACGTGACCCAGGCCGGCCTGAAGCCGGATGCCAAGGTGCTGGTTGTCTCGAACCCGGTCGACATCCTCACCTATCTGGCGGCCGATCGTTTGGATCTGCCCCGCAGCCAGGTGCTCGGGTTGGGTACGCTGTTGGACACGATCCGCTTCCGCAGCCTGATTGCCGACTTCCTCTCCGCCCCGCCCACGCAAGTGTCCGCGTTGATTCTCGGGGAGCACGGCGACAGCATGGTGCCCATCTGGTCCAGCGCCACGGTGGCCGGCTTGCCGCTTGAGAAGTTCCCCGGCTGGGGCCCCAACGCCGCCAGCGAACTGTTCAGCCGCACCCGTGGATCGGGCGCCGAGGTGATCAAGAAGAAGGGTGGCGCGGGGTTCGCCGTGGGCGTGGCCATCGCCGAAGTGATCCACGCCATCCGGCTCGACAGCCACCGCGTGCTGCCCGTCTCCAGCGTGCAAGAAGGTGCCTACGATGTGCGGGAAGTGGCCCTCTCGGTGCCGACGGTGGTCGGTGCTCAGGGCGTGGTCGGCTGCCATCAGATCGAACTCTGGCCGAAGGAGATGCAGGCCCTGAAGAACAGCGGCAACACCCTGCGGCAGACGCTTGAGACGGTGCTCAAAGGGCGCTGAGGGGTCTCGGCAACGCGGCTGATTGTTCGCGCGAGGGCGGCTTGCGTGCGCGTCGTCCGCGTCGTCCGCGTTGCTTGCCTCCATGCCGATTGGTCATGTGAGCGTGCATTACCCTTAGCGTCCATTACCCACGGAGAGAAGACATGAATTTTTTAAGCGGTCGGTTTCGTGCGCGGTCCATTCCAAGGTGGCTTCCGGCGCTGGCTTGCGTGTGTGTCCTTGTTGGTTCCGCTGCCCCCGCTGTTGCCGAGGATGCCGGGGGCGCTGAGGAAACCAAACCCCTGCGCGTGCTGGTCCTGTACGGCGGACATGGCTTCCATGAAGCAAGGTTCTTCGGGATGGTCGATGGTCTGCCGGGCGTGAAGGCCGATCGGCTCGACTTGCGGAAGCAACCGGAAAAGGTCGGCCCGGAACTGGCCGAGAAGTACGACGCCCTGCTGCTCTACGACATGATCAAGGGCCTGAAGCCCGAGCACCACGAAGCCTACGTCGAACTGTTGAACAAAGGGATCGGCGTGGTCGCCTTGCATCACACGATCGGGGCACGCCCCGAGTGGCCCAAGGCGGCCGAGGTGCTGGGCGGCAAGTGGATTCCCAAGCCGGAAACAATCGACGGGCGGCAGTATTCGAAGTCGCCCTGGCGCGACGACGTGCATCTGTCGATCCGCGTGGCCGATCCCGATCATCCCATCACGCGGGGCATCGAGGATTTTGAACTCGTCGACGAATTGTACGGGCCGTACTATGTCTCGCCGAAGGTTCACGTGCTGTTGGAGTGCGACACGCCGGGAGCGAATCCCCAGGTGGCCTGGACACACCAGTACGGCAATAGCCGAATCTTCTACCTCAGCCTCGGCCACGACAATAAAGCGTGGTCCAAGCCGGTGTACCAGAAGTTGGTGCTGCGGGGGCTGCAATGGGTGACGGAGGAAGCATCGGAAAGCCGGTAGCGCCGTGGTTGGAAATCCCACCTGCTTGCCTGACGGTCCGAGGACCGACTCCCGTATGCCACACGCCGACTACCATCCCGACGAGTTCCAACGCAGCCCGCTGATGTTCTACTACGAGGTGACGCTGGCTTGCGATCTGGTTTGCAAGCATTGCCGGGCGTCGGCCCAGGAGTGCGCTGCGCCGGACGAGCTTTCACACGAGCAGTCGAAGGCGCTGATCGATCAGGTGGCCGAGTTCCCCCGCCGGCCGACGATGGTCTTCACCGGCGGTGATCCTCTGAAACGGTCGGATTTATTCGAGCTGATCGCCCACGCCAAGTCGCGGGGATTGGGCGTGGCGCTGACCCCTTCGGCCACGCCGCTGGCCACGCGCGGCGCCTTCGAGCGGGCCCGGCAGGCGGGCGTGCGCAACCTGGGCGTGAGTCTCGACGGTGTCGACGCCGCCACGCACGACGCCTTCCGTGGGTTCGAGGGCAGTTTCCAACGCACCATGCGGATGCTGGCCGATGCCCGTGACTTGGGCATGGCCGTCCAAGTGAATACGACGGTGACGCAGCGCAACGTCGATCAAATCGACCAGATTGCCGAGCTGCTGGCCGGACAGGGGATTGCCATGTGGGCCCTGTTCTTCCTGATTCCCGTGGGACGCGGCATGGAAGAGCAGCGGATCGAGGCGGGGCGTTACGAAGAGGTGTTTGCGCGGCTGTGGCATCACGCCCGGCATCAGCCCTATGCGGTGAAGACGACCGAGGCCCCCCACTACCGCCGCTTCGTGCTAGAGCAGGGGGGCGATCCGCTGGCAGGGCCGGCTTCCCACGGGCATGGTGCTGGCCACGAGGCCGCCCCAGGTGGTGAGCGAGACGCGAGTGGCCATGGCGGCGCGGGTCGCGAGGGTGCCGCGAATGGCGGTGGCTCGCCCCATCCTAAGCCAGCGGTCCACGGTGGACATCGGGGGCATCGCGCTCCGCTGGGCGTGGGCGACGGCAAGGGGATCATGTTCGTCAGCCACGCTGGCGAGATCTTCCCCGCTGGATTCCTGCCGCTCGGTTGTGGACGTTTCCCGGAGGATTCCGTCGTCGAGGTCTATCAACGGCACCCCACGTTCCTGGCCTTGCGCGATCCGGATCGCTTCAAGGGGCGGTGCGGGGTGTGCGAGTATCGCTACGTTTGCGGCGGCAGTCGCGCCCGGGCGTACGCGGTCACGGGCGATCCGCTGGAGACGGAGCCAGACTGCATCTACATTCCGCGGCCGGGAGTGGAGCCGATCCGCTGAGATCACTCGGACGCGGCATGTTTGGCTTCCGCATCCTGGTTCGTCGCGCCGCGGTCTTTATCGGCGGCACATCGGGTGGCGAAATGCGGAGCCGCCATCTTGTTTGCCCGCCGTTCGCGCTGGGGAGCCAGAGTGAACAGGAACGTGGTTCCCTGTCCCGGTTTCGACTCAACGCGGATGGTCCCCCGGTGGGCCTCAACTACTTTGCGGACGGTGCTCAGGCCCACGCCCGTGCCAGGGAAGTCGCGCTGCGGATGGAGCCGTCGGAAGGCGTCGAATACCTGGTCGTGGAACTGTTCGGGGATGCCGATCCCATTGTCACGGACGAAGATCGTGGCCGGTTTGGTTGGCTGGCAGCCGACGATTACCGTCGGATCGGCACAGCGATTGAACTTCAGGCCGTTCGTGATCAGGTTCTGCAGGGCCGAACGTACTAGTTCCTCGTCCGCACGAATCACCGGCAGCGGGTCTTCGGTGAGGATTCGGCCGCCCGACTGATCGAGCAGGTGGCGTAGATCGTCGACGATCCCCCCGACAAGGGTGCCAAGATGCACATCGGACAGGCGCAGAGCGTGATTGGCCAGCCGGCTATAGGCCAGAAGGTCGACGATTTGTCGCTCCATGCGGTCGCACTGGCCGACGATCTTCTCCACACGCCATCGGCCGGTCTGACCGAGCTGATCGCCGTGGACGGCCTCGAGCAGTTCGCAGTGGGCACGGATGCCGCCGAGCGGCTCTTTCAGGTCGTGGGTGGCCATCCGGGCGAATTCATCCAACTCGCGATTGCGTTGCTGGAGCCGGTCGATACGTCGGTGGGCGCGGCGCAGTTCGGCATGCAATGCCTCAACGCTGTCGCTCTCTGAGCGGCGCCGCCGCGCCCCGGTGTCGCGCTCCGACGTAGTACGTTCGGGCGGCCCGCCCAGGCGAGCGGGGTTTCGTCGTTGGTTGCTTTTGGACCGCATCGGATTGGTCTCGTGCGGTCGACGCCAAGCCGTTGGCGTCGATCGCTCCGCTCCAGCACGCGGAAGCCGACGCGCGGCGCACGTCAATGCGTCCGACCAGGCGGGAGTCGGTGAGCCCTTTCTGCCCCTCGGATGGTGGTTGGTTGCCGTCGCCCGTGTTGCCAAACGGAAACGCGTGACGTTGCGGCACGACAACTCTAAACCCCAACGCAACGAAGTCAAACAGCTACCGTACGGTGCGGTATGGTTGACGCAGTTCACCGCAGGTTTCCGTGCGAGGGTGCCGGTTGTGTGGGTTGTGTGGCGTTGGACGCACGTTGCTTTGGCGAAGCGCGAACGCGCCCGATACTCGGAAGCGTGCCAGCAGCCATCACTGCCCACCTGATCGGTGGCGGCGATCAACCGACGGTTGGCAGACAAGCCGGGCCGATCGGCTCGAAGCTTTTGTAGGTGAGCAGGAACTCCCGGTGGCCCAGGCTTTCGGAGGCGGTGGGCCGGCCGGCCGCCACCTCCAGGGCGAGTTGGTGGATTTCCTCGCCCACCTCGTCCACCGTGGCCCGACCTTCGAGAATGCGGCCCGCATTGACATCCATATCGTCGCTAAGCTGGCGGTAGGTGTCGGGATTAGCACAGATCTTGATCACCGGCGCAATGGCCGAGCCCACCACCGAGCCGCGGCCGGTGGTGAACAGCGTCAAGTGGGCACCGCAAGCCATTAGTTCGACAATCTCGGCATTGTCCGTGATATTGGGCAGACCGAACTTCGGCTCGCCGTCGGGCACCACGTCCAATAGGTAGAGCCCGCCGCGGGTGGGGCGATCGCCCGGCTTGATCAGTCCGGAGATGGGCGCTGTGCCGCTTTTGCAGTACGCGCCGAGCGACTTTTCTTCGATCGTGGTCAGACCCCCATCGGCATTGCCCGGCGCAAAGCTGGCTTGGCCGTACGACTGATAGTAGCGGGCGGCCTTGGCGACGCTGCCCACGAGCATCTGGGCCAACTCCTCCGTCACCGCCCGAGACGCCATGTGGTGCTCGCAGCCGATCAGCTCGCCGGTTTCCTCGAAGATGCAGGTCACGCCGTCGCGAACCAGCGCGTCGAATGCTCGGCCGACCGCCGGGTTGGCCGTCACGCCGCTGGTGGCGTCGGAGCCGCCGCAAATGGTGGCGACGATGAGTTCGCTCGGCTGCATCGCCACGCGCGTTACGCCGGCAATGTCCCCCCGGGCCTGTTCGACCCAGCGTCGCCCAGCGTCGACGGTGCGTCGCGTTCCGCCCGACTCCTGAATCACGAGCGTCTCGACGGGCCGGCCCGACTCGGCAATCGTCTCGGCCAGGGCCGCTCGGTCAAAGCCTTCACAGCCCAACGAAACCAGGAGCACCGCACCCACGTTGGGATGCGTGCAAAGCTCGCGCATCATCCGCGCGGCATACGCATTCGCGTAGCAGCCGGGGAAGCCGATCAGGTGGACGTTGTCCTCCCGCCAAGGGTTGGCGACCTCCCGAGCCACGTGCTGCGCGCACTCCACCAGGTAGACGACCAACACGACGTTGCGAATACCCTTCCGCCCATCCGCGCGCGGATAGCCTTCGATGGCCACGGATCCGGCACCGATAGTCGCCGTCGGGTTGTCGTCCGGGCCGGTCATCATGGGGCGTCCTGGTGGGCTTCCTCGTCGAACCGGTGGCCCGGCTCGTGAGTGTACGTGGGGAGATAATCGCTCTTGACGTTGTGGACGTGGACGTGTTGGCCGGGGCTGATCGCTCGCGTGGCCGAACCGATCGGAGCGCCGAACTTGATCACGCGTTCACCTTCGGCGATTCGGGCAACGGCCAGCTTGCTGCCGGTGGGAATCCGCTCTTGCACGTCGATCGCCATGCCGTCTAGTTCGACCGACTCGCCCGCGTGCAGTTCGCGCGCGGCGACCGCCACGTTGTCCGACACGGAGAGGCGAATCACGTCGATGCGGGCCTCCACTTGCCTACTCATCCGTCACGCACCCTTCCGAGGCGCTCTTGACGCACTTGATGTATCGGTGCAGCGTGCCCCGCGTGGCCTTCAGCGGCGGAGCCTCCCACTGGGCGCGGCGCGATGTGAGTTCCGACTGGTCGAGCTCGACGTCGAGCCGCCGCGTTTCGGCGTCGATGGTCACCCGGTCGCCGTTGCGCAACAGGCCCAGCGGACCGCCCTCCTGAGCCTCGGGCGTGATGTGACCGACGATGAACCCATGCGATCCGCCGGAGAAGCGGCCGTCGGTAAGCAGGGCCACGTCGTTGCCCAAGCCCGCCCCCATGATGGCCGAGGTCGGCGTGAGCATCTCGGGCATGCCGGGACCACCCTTGGGGCCTTCGTAGCGGATGACGACGACGTCGCCCTTGCCGATCGTCCCCTCGCGCAGTCCGGCCAGCATGTCTTCCTCGCAGTCGAAAACACGGGCGGGGCCACTGAAGCGGAGCCCCTCCTTGCCAGTCAGCTTGGCCACGGCGCCGTCGGGTGCCAGATTGCCGCGAAGAATGGTGATGTGCCCCGAGGGTTTGACCGGGTTGGCCACCGGGCGCACGACGTCTTGCCCCTCGGCGAGCCCCGGCAGGTCGGCCACGTTCTCGGCCAGCGTCTTGCCGGTGACGGTCATGCAATCACCGTGCAGCATGCGCTCGGCCAGCAGCAGCTTGATCACGGCCGGGATGCCACCGACCGCGTGCAAGTCTTCCTGGGCGTAGCGCCCGCTGGGCCTCAAGTCACCGAGGAGTGGGGTTCGCTGACTGATCTGCTGGAAATCGTCGATCGTCAGCGGCACGTCGACCGAGCGGGCCATGGCGATCAGGTGCAGCACGGCATTGGTTGATCCCCCCAAGACAACCGCGATGGTGATGGCATTCTCAAACGCTTCGCGCGTCATGATGTCGCGTGGTTTGATGTCGCGCTCCAAGCAAGTTCGGATTGCCTCGCCCGCCCGAATACACTCCTGCTGCTTGCCGGGATCTTCGGCGGGGGTCGACGCGCTGTAGGGCAACGACATGCCCATCGTCTCGATGGCGCTGGCCATGGTATTGGCGGTGTACATGCCTCCGCAAGCGCCGGGGCCGGGACAGGCATGCCGGAGGATGTCCCGCCGCTGTGAGCGATCGATCTTGCCGCTAATCAACTGCCCGTACGATTCCAAGGCGGAGACGATATCGATGCGTTGCTCGCCGACACAGCCGCGCCGGATCGTGCCACCGTAGATCATCAGCGCCGGCCGGTTCAAGCGCCCCATGGCCATCAGGCAGCCCGGCATGTTCTTGTCGCAGCCGGGCAGGGCGATCAGGGCATCGTACCACTGCGCGCCCATGACGGTTTCGATCGAGTCGGCGATCAGGTCGCGCGACTGAAGCGAGAAGCTCATGCCGGAGGAGCCCATCGACATGCCGTCACTTACGCCGATGGTATTGAATCGCATGCCGACCATGCCGGCCCGGACCACGCCTTGTTTGGTCTCGTTGGCCAGATCGCCCAAGTGCATGTTGCAGGGGTTGCCTTCGTACCACACGCTGGCGATTCCGACTTGCGGCTTATTGAAGTCCTCGTCGCTCAAGCCGGTGGCGTAGAGCATCGCCTGGGCACCGCCCATGCTGTCCTGCTGGGTGAGCGTGCGACTGTATCTATTTAGCGGTTCCGACACGGGGCTCCTCGTGAACTGACTGGTATGGGGGTGGATTGGTGGCGATGATCCATGAACCAGGATCGGCCCCGGTGCATCCCTGGGCGTGCGCCAACTCCCTGTGAGTTCACAAGTTGAGGGCCCTCGCCCCATCGGTGCTTCCGCGGATGCCACCGCCGACGAGAGATATTCTTCGCGCGAAGGGGCGAAAAATCAAGGTGGTCCGGTCGGTCACGTCCCCGACACTCGGTCCGGGGCGCGGGCCTAAGCGGATGCGCCTGGACGCTCAGCCGCCTGAGGTGGCTTGGCCGGACGCGGCTTGGCCTCGCTCGGTCGAGCACCATGATTGCTCAACGACTCCAACTCAAGCTTCAGGCGGATCAGTTCAGCCAAGGAGCGGGCTTCCACCTTTTGGAGGATCTTCGCGCGCCGCAGCTCGACCGTTCGGAGCCCCAGCCCCATCTCCGAGGCGATTTGTTTGTTGGGCTGGCCATCGGAGAGCCTGGCAAGAACCTCCTGCTCGCTACCGGTTAGCTTGGCGAAGCGGCGGGCTAGTTCCAGACGCCGGGCCTCGCGCCGGCGCAGGCCGCGATCCTGGTCGATGGCTGCCAATACGTGGCGATAGAGTTCACCGTCGTGGCAGGGTTTCTCGAGGTAAGTGATTGCCCCCTCGGTCATGGCAGCGACCGCGGCAGACACATCCGGATAGCCGCTAATCGCGATCACCGGCAGCCGCATTCCCCGCTGACGCAACTGACGTTGCAGGTCGAGGCCGCTCATGCCGTCAAGGCACATGTCCAGCACAAGACAGCCGGGACGGCGCGGATCCCACCTCTCGAGAAAGTCCTCCGCGGATCGGTACGCTTCCGCACTCTGGCCGCGTGCTTTCATCACGGCCGTCAACGAGTCGCGCACGGCCGGATCATCGTCCACCACAAAAACAGTCGGTTCACACACAGTTGCCTGTCTCCTCAAGTTCGAAGCCACAAGAAACAAAACCCGTGCCGCCCGACCGACTCTCGGCGACCGACCCAGCTTCCCGAATGGCTAGAATGCCCATCGCGGATCAAGCAATTTGCACCACTACCGAAGACTTGAACGAAGTCACGACGATCTTCGGAAAGCCGGGTTCAAACGGCGTAGTCCGTACTACACCAAAGCCGAGGAGCAACGGTGTTGATGAGGGATGCCGAATCGTTACCACGAAACCGTCGCCGCACGACACGATGTCGCGAAGCAACGGACGCGAGACAGTGTTATAAACGGCCAGTAAGATCGCGTCAATCGGCAAGTGGGGAAAGATGGCGAAAACGGGTTGCGGTTTGCCGTATCCCCGAGAGATGCACTCACCCCGCCGACGCCGATTTAGACGGGCGGAAGAGCAGCCAGTAAACGACCGGAACGACCACGAGCGTGAAGACCGTCGATGTGAGGATCCCGAAGATGATCGCCCAAGCCAGCCCGGAGAAGATGGGGTCGAGCGTGATCACCCAATTCCCCAGCAACGTGGTCCCGGCGGTTAGCACGATGGGACGCGTGCGCACCGCCACGCTTTGGATGATGGCTTCCCGCGGTGCCATCCCCTCGGCCACGCCCTGGTTGATGAAATCGATCAAAACGACCGAGTTCCGCACCACGATTCCTCCGAGCGCGATCATTCCGATCATCGCCGTGGCGGTGAAAAAGACCGGATTCGGGTAGCCGCCCACCGGGACGTCCACAATCAAGTTCAGCAGCCAGAAGCCGGGCATGATGCCGATCATCGTCAGCGGGATGGCCAACATGATGACCATGGGTAGCAGCCGCGAGCCGGTTTGAAACATCAGGATAATAAAGATCCCCAGTAGGGCGGCCGCGAAGGCCAGGCCCAGGTCGCGGAACACATCGAGCGTGATCTTCCATTCTCCCTCGCCGGCCCATTGCACGGTGTAGCCCGGCGGCATCGACCAGGGTATGCCCCCACCGGGGTTCAGCCAGGTGCGCTGCTCGACGGGCACGGCCGATGATTCCTCGGCCCCAGCGGTTGGTTCGGCGCCGTCGGGCAGTTGATCGACTTGCATGTCGACGATGGCGTCGGCCGGCGGCCGCCCGGCGACTTCGCCGTAGACAAAAACCACGCGACGGAGATTCTTGTGGTAGATGGTTTGGTCGTCCGACAACGGACGTCCGTTCTGCTCGGAGCGGAACTCCCCGAGGGCCCCGAGTTGCACCATCCCTCCTTGGTTGCCGCGCAGGTAGAGTTCCTCGAGGTCGTCCTCGGCCGAGCGTTCGCTGCGTGCGATTTGCAGCTCCACCCAGAGCGGATTCACCTCGCCCGGCACCTGCAACACGGTGGTCGGTTTGCCTTGCAGGGCCAGTTTCAGTACCTCACCGATCTGCTGCTTGGACACACCGGAGAGCGCCGCCTTGGGTTGATCTGTCTCGAACAGGATCTTTGGCTGGTTGGCCTCGGCGCTGGTGTCCACGTCGACCACCAAGGGCTCGCGCTCCATGCGTCGCTCCACCCGGCGGGCGGCCGCGATCAGGCTTTCGTAGTCGGCTTCGGGTGGACCATAGACCTCGGCCGTGATCGTCGCCAGCACTGGCGGGCCGGGCGGGACCTCGACCAGCTTGATTTCCGCTCCCATGCGATCGGCAATGGCGGTCAGGTCATCGCGAATCCGGAGCAGGAGCACGTGCGATTGCTGCACGCGTTGCCCCTTGGGAGCGAGATTGACGCGGATGTCGGCCAGGTTCGAGCCTTCGCGCAGAAAGTAGTGGCGGACCATGCCGTTGAAGTCCATTGGCGAAGCCAGGCCGACGTAGAGTTGGAAGTCGCGCACTTCGGCCACGCCGGTCAGATACTCTGCCAACTCGCGAGTAACGGCATCGGTGCGCTCCAATGTGGTGCCCTCGGGCATGTCGACAACAATCTGGAACTCGTTCTTGTTGTCGTACGGGAGCATCTTCAGCGGGACGAGTCGGAAGGCGGGCAACGCCATGGCCCCGACCAGCAGCAGCCCCACCGCGGCCAAGACGCCCCAGCTAAGCCAGCGTGAGTCGAGGATTGGTCCCAGCACGGCTCGACTGAGTCGGTACATCACGTGCCGATGTAAATCATCGTTCGCCGTGTCCCCGGTTGCGTCGCCGGCCGGCACGGACGTGTCCGAAGTACCATCTCCAGCGTTTGCCCCAGAGCTATCATCAGGGTTGGACTGAGCTGATTTGCCGGCTGCCTTCTCCGCTCCGCCCCGCAGGGCGACCATGGCGACCCAGGGCGTGATGACCAACGCGACCACCGTGGACACGGTGACTGTCAGCGGGACGTTCAGCGCCATCGGCGCCATGTAGGGGCCCATCATGCCGGTGATGAACATCAGTGGCAGGAAGCTGGCAATGATCGCGAGTGTCGAGAGAATCAATGCCGGCTGCACTTCCTGGATGGCTCGAAGCGTTGCCTCTCGCGCCCAGGCCTTGCCCCCGGACAGATAACGCCGCATGCCGAAGTAGCGGGCGATGTTTTCCACGTCGGTGATCGGGTCGTCCACCAGCAGCCCCAGGGCCAGGATCAAGGCGAAGAGCGTGACCCGATTGATCGTGTAGCCAACCATCAGGTTCACGAAGAGTGTGATGCTGTAGCAGACTGGCACGGCGAGAGCGATGACCAGTGCGGCGCGCCAGCCGATGATCACGCCAATCAGCGCGATCACGGTGATCACCGCGACGCCGAGGCTGGCGACCAGATTGTTCACTTTTTCGTTGGCAGTCTCGCCATAGTCGCGGGTGACCCGATAGTGGACCCCGTCGGGCAGCAGTCGCGGGGCCATCTCACGCATGCGTGTTTGCACTGCGTCGGCCACCCACACGGCGTTGCTGCCCTTGCGTTTGGCCACGGCGATGTGGACGGCCGGGAAAAGTCCCGCGCCGGGGGGCCGGCTATCGCCCACGGTCGGCGCTCCCGAATCGGGCTGATCCTTCGGGTGCCGGGGTTCGCGGGCAGCCGGCCCGAATCCCATCCAAGAGTAGCTTTCCACTTCCGCTGGCCCGTCGAGCACCTCGGCCACATCGGCCAGATAGACCGGGCGCTGGCCCACGACGTTCACGACCAACTCTTCCAGCGCGTCGGCGTCGGGCACGAAGGTGCCGGCCTCGACGACGAACTCCCGGTCCTGTTGCTCGAATGTGCCTGCCCGCACGTTGACATTGCTGGCGGCCAGGGCGTCGGCCACTTGCAGGGCCGAGGTCTGCCGGCCGGCGAGTCTTGCCGGATCGACCATGACCCGAATCCGACGGGGGCGGCCGCCGATGACCCAAACGCGATTGGTGTTTTGAATTGCCTGGAGTTCATTCTGCAATTCCTCGGCCAGGCGGCGAAGCTCGTGATCGCCGTAGCGCTCGGGGCGGTCGGACCAGAGCGTGAGATTGACGATCGGAACGTCGTCCACTTCAATCGGCTTGACCACCCAGCCGGCCACTTCGGCGGGGATGCGATCCACGTTGGATTGCACCTTGTTGTAGAGCTTCACCAAGGAGTCTTCGCGATCCTCGCCCACGAAGAATCGCACCGTGACGATGGCCTCGCCCGGCCGCGACATGGAGTAGACGTACTCCACCCCGTCAATCTGATAAAGCAGCTTCTCGAGCCGCTCGGTAACTTTTCGCTCGACCTCGCGGGCGGAGAGGCCGGGGGCCTGGATCATCACGTCGGCCAGCGGTACGACGATCTGCGGTTCTTCCTCGCGTGGGGTGAGCCAGAGGGCGGCCCCGCCGAGCATCAAAGAGATGATCACCAACAAGATGGCGACATCGCCGCGCAGAAACGTGCCAACGATCCGTGTCACTAGCGGTGTTTTGGTCTGCTCCGTTGTCACCGCGTATCTCTCCAGTCCGGTTGCCACCGCATTGTTGTCAGGGCTTAAATCGGCGGGCGCTGCGCGCTCCGATTAACCCCGGTCCTTCGCCTGTCTCGGCTCCTCTTTCACCCAAACGCGCTCGCCGGCTTCCAGCCCGCTGAGAACCTCAATTCGACCTGGGGCGCCCAACCGCCCGGTCTTAATAGCCCGGCGCTGGAGCGAGCCGTCGGGCAACACCACGTCGACGAACTCGTTTTGACCGATCGTCTCCACCGCGCCGGTGTTCAAACAGAGGTGCCGTCGCTCGCCGGCCGGGATGAAGACGCGGCCGAACATGCCCTCGAACAAGTCATCCGACGGTGGTAGCGAGAGCTTCACCAGGAACGACCGGCTCGCCGCGTCCGACTGCGGGACGATCTCGTCGACCACCGCCTCCACGTCGCGATCGTGGGCGTCGATATGCACGCGCAGCTCATCACCGAGGGCGATCTTTGTCAGCAGATTCTCCATCACTGGCACTTCCAGGCGGAGCGACTTGGGCGCATAGAGCACCAGCAGCGGGTCGCCGGGACGGGCCATGTCGCCCGGCTCGGCCAACCGCTCGACAATGATCCCATCCTTTGGGGCCTTGATGGTCGCGTAGGTGAGCATCACGTCGACCTGCTCGAGCTTCTCGCGGGCGGCTTCCAACTCCGCCTGGCCGACCTTCAGTTGAGCCAGCGCCTGATCGTACTGCTCGCGCGAGACGGTGCGGCTTTGCAGCAGTCGCTTGGCACGATCGAAGTCGTTCCGAGCTTGCCGGACGCCGGCTTCGGCGGCCACCACGGCGGCGGCCGCTTCGCTGCGACGGGCTTCCAAGTCGCGGCGATCCAACTCGATCAGTACCTCGCCCTGCTGCACGTTGGAGCCACTGCGGACGAGCACCTTGTCGATGTGGGCCATCACGCGTGAAGAGATCTGCGTACGGCTGGCGGCCTTCAGCGTCCCCACCGCCTCCTCGACGTAAGGCTGCCGGATTTCGTGGACCTCCTCGACGTGCGCCCCCTCGGGCAGCGCGCGACGCGCCACGTCTTGCCGGCCGGGTTCGATCTTGCCGGTTGTGAGGGCGCCGGCCATGTAGGCCATCATCGCGACCAGTCCCACCAGGGCGATTACCCCCGGGAGAATCTTGGCGAAGATCAGGATCAGAATCTTCTTGGATTTCACGCGTTTACCCCCTTGGCGGCGCCGTCGGCAGCATCCCGTCCATCAAGCGTGGGGGAATCGACCGGGACGAACGCACTACATGGCGCCGGCTGAGCGGCGTACTCTACCGGCGTTAACAGTAGATTAGATGATTAACCCCAGCAATGGGTTACGGAATTTATGAGCGTGCCCGTTGTCCGAGCCATACCTTTCTACCGCGCAGGGCGGGTTGCCGCTACCGCCTGGACGAGCATCCAGCCGATCACAATCGCACCGAGGACGAAGGTGCCGAGGAACATGGTAATTGGTCCCCATTGCGTGGCGACTGGTTGGCTGAGCGGGTCCATCATAGGTTGCAGTTCGAGCCGCTGCACCACCTGCCGGCTGATCGCGTTGACGGCCAGCACGACGACCTGGGCCAGGAGGGCCCCGGTGGCGAAGAGGACGCCGTCGCTGCGTTTCCAGCCGACGACCAGCACCAGCCACGTCAGTCCGGGCGCGGCGGCGGTCAGCAGGGTGAGCAGAAGCAATCCACCGGAGAACATGCGATCGAATAGGGTGTCCGACCAGGTGCCGAAGACGTACCAGGACCCCATGGCGGCAAAGCCCAGCAGTCCGGCGGTGGCCAGCTTGGGGGCGAAGCCGGCGGCCCAGCGGCGGTAGGCGGCCGTATCCTGGGAATCGCCGGTGGTCAGCCAGGCGGCATCGAAACGAATCCAGGCCGAGGTGGTTAGCAGGGCAAGGCTGAACATCATCAGCCAGCGAGCCCAAAGCGCTGGGTCGGCTGCGTTCGAGGCGGTGCCGGTTGCCGCCCCGGCGACGTGATGAGCGGCCAGAAGTTCCGGCCACGCCTGGGTGTTCTCCATCAGGCTGAAACCATTGGAGAAGAGCCATCCCATAATGATGAAGAGCACGGCCGATACCCAGCCGGCCGCCACTTTCCAGCCGGTCAGGCCGGTCGACGAGGTTGGCGTGCCGGCCGACGCGTGCGGCTCGCCCATCTCGCCCCGCAACCCGGACGCGTAAATATAGACGCCATAATAGGCGAAGATCAACAGCCCAATGATGGCCATCCAGAACCAGGCGGTGAGGATCGTGGCTGGGAAGAACGCTTTGTAGAAGGCCACCTGAATGAACAGCAGCGGGACGATCCCGAAGTTGATCCCAAAGGCGATGATCACCGGCATCTGCATCATCAGCCGCCGCGAGAAGCGGCGTCCCTCGGCCGTGCCGACCACGGCCAGGATCATGGCCGTCATCGTGCCGGCGAACCAGAGGTTCATCGGCACCGTGTGCAGCGTGAAACCGAGCACCTTGAAGAACTCGATAAACCAGTAGGGAGCCGGCAGTACGCTCGACTCCGGACTAAACAGCATTTGGGGATCCATCGATTACGACTCCCTGCCGGTACGGCTGGTAACTACTGCTGGCTAATTATTCTCAATCACCGGAAGCATGCCTTCCGGCCGGGGTGGAGCGATCGTCATCAGGTATTCCGTCATCAGTTGGGCTTCCTCCTCCGTCCCGCACCAGGGTGGCATGAAGAAATGGGCCCGGTGCAAGTGCCGCACGGTCCCCAGGACCAGCTCGCGCGGCTTGGCGCGGAGCAGGGGAGCGGTTGCCGAGTAGCCCTGCTCCATGGCGTGACAGTCGTTGCAGTGATATTGGAAGATGACTTTGCCCAGATGGACCTGATCTTGCCGGGGCAGTTCCAGCAGCCGTGCTTCGTCGATCTCCAAAGCCGTCCCGTCCGTCGTCTTGCTCATGACGATGGTCTCGGGGTAGCGGTCGGCCACGTAGGCTCGGGTCCAAAGCCCACCTTCCAGGTAACCCCGCTCGCGCAGCTCCGGCACGTCCTCCGGCCGCACCTGATTGCCCAGCACCACGTTGTAAACGATGTAGGGTTTCCGCACCGCCTCGCGGACGAACTCGCCGGCGGAGAAAGCAGCTAACCCGAACAGGAACAATGGCACGGCGAAACCCGGTGTCAGCCAGCCCGGGTTGCGCAGCGGCCCGAAAAACAGCAGCGCGAACACGGCGATGGTCAGAGCGAAGATCAGCACGATCAAGATGTTCAGCGCCGCGGCCGTTTCCAGCACCGCCTTGGCCGACTGGGGAAGGAACACGTACCAGAGCGCCCCGCCGATGGTGATCATCGCCGCGCCCACGAGCGCCGGCCGTGCGGAACGCACGGCGATTTTGTCCCGCAGCCGTATGTCGCGAAGCGTCAGCGAGCCGTGGAGATAGACGTATAGCGACGTCAGCAGCAGGGCCCCACCGGTGCGGGCGATCGTTTGCGGGATGAACTGCGGATTGAAGAAGCCCACCCAGAAGTCATTGCGCTCGAGCCATCCACCGGGGTGGAGCATGAAGGCGGTGATGCCGGTGATCAGCACCAGACTCATCCAGGCGGCGAAGGCGTAAATCCAGCCCAGCGTGACATGCAGTTTGGGCGTGATTCGCCCCCATAGATAGTAGAACAGGAAGGCGGCGAGGATTTCCACCACGAAGAAGACCCATTCCGTGGCCCAGCCGAAAACAAACGTCTGGATGAGCACCTCGGTGGCCAAGGGCGAGGCCAGGCCGATGGTCCACCAGATGCCCACGCCGGAAATGGCCCCGAAGACCACCGTCAGCAAGATGAAGAAGCGTGCGTGGCGATGGAGATAGTCGAGGTAGGCCTGGTCGCGATGGTCGTGTGCGTGTTTGGTCTCGACGGCGAGGAATATCCCGCCCCCCACCGCGTAATGCGAAACCAGCACGTGCAGTACGGCCACCACGGCGATTAACATCGGCGAAGTGATGAGCGGGACATACCACCACGGATAGCTCATTGCGATTTGCTCCAAACAAGGCCGTTATTGATGCCGGTGCGGCGGACGCTCGCGATTCAGGGGGGCCGGATGAACGCGATTCGCCGGAAACACACGCCTTCCGCCCGAGTTCACCATCTCCGAACTCCGCTCAACCGCTCACAAGCAGTGCAATCTTGGACAAAGCGTCAGCTCACGGGCGCCGCCAGCCGGAGCCAATGCGAGACGGCGTTGCCACAAGGACGCTCCGCAACTTGGCTGGCGTGCAAGGCTTCTCAGAATAGCCGAGAACGGCGCAAAAGAAAAGTCCCATCGGCGGAGTCATTCCCCGATGGGACGCGATGTTTTCGGAATCGCGAGTTGTGCAAATCGTGAAACCCGCGCCGGGGACCGATCGGGACGTGTTGCGCCGGGTTGGGGGCTACCGGGCCGAACGCTCGACCGGGCTGGCGCTCCCGGCAAAGTCGACGTCACTCGCCAGACTTCCCACCCCGCTCGACCCCAAGCTCGGCTGATCGCTCCGTGCCCGCCGTCGAATCGAGCGTCGCCAGCGGATCGATTTCCAGCCGGTTCACGCCTTGCCGCTTGGCTTCCTCTTCGACGCTCGGGGCGGGTGTGACCGCCGGGGCCGACGTTTCCACGGGGGGGCGGTAGCCGCATTGGCCCGACATGCACGTTGGCAGCCCCAACGCGGGCAACACCCATCGGGCAAGAGCAAACCATGCCATCAAGACGCCAATCATCAGGGCGATGTCTTTCATCGTTGCATTTCCTTTCGAACTGTGTCTTGGTAACGACGGAGCGAGCCTGCACGTCTCAGCAGACCGCGTCGGGGAACTTCTCTTTCCATCGCTTCTTCAGTGCGCCGCATATCCGCTGGTGAAACTCGACCGGCAACTCGTAGGCCTCGCCGGCACGGTAGACCGTGATCGTCTTCTTCAAATTGTCCACCACCACTTCACACGGCGTGCAGTCGACCATGTGCTCCTCGAAGGCCTCCCGCAACTCGGGTGGCAGTTCACCGTCGACGTAATCGCCCAGGGCGCTGAGCATGTCCTCGCATTTGATTCGCATAATGCGGCTATTCCGGGTTGGGGGGCACGAGTGGCAACGCTCTCCGGCGGCGGTGACTGCGGGAACGAGCAACGTCAACCTAACCTTAGTGATGCGCGACGTCGCCAGATCGTTACATGCCCCACCTGCCGGGGGGGGCAGATTAGCACCTTGGCGTCGGTCGGCGGCTGCGGGGCATCGCCGGTGGGCTAAACTTGAAGGGGATACCGCCAACACAAGGCCGACAATGAATACCGACTCAATGACTGATGCTTGTCCCGCGCCGTCCGATCCCCCGGTATGCCTGGATGATACGGGCCTGGCCGATAGCGTACCAGCCCTTAGAAGTGGCGGAGGCGGCTGGCCTGAAGTCCCGGACCCGGAATCAGCACCACGCACACGCCGTGTCCTGCACGTCATCAACGGCGAGCACTATGCAGGGGCGGAACGCGTCCAGGATCTTCTGGCCCGGCGGTTGCCCGAGTGCGGCTGGGAGGTCGGTTTCGCCTGTCTTAAATCGGGCGAGTTTGCCCTGGTTCGCCGCTGCCGAACCGCGCCGCTCTATCCGTTGGGCATGAGGAACCGGCTGGATTTGCGGCCCGCCTGGCGGATCGCCCGGATCGTGCGGGCGCAAGGCTATGAGCTGATCCACGCCCATACGCCCCGCTCGGCGATGATCGCCGCCTTGGCCGCTCGGCTGGCCGGTGTGCCGCTGGTCTACCATGTCCACAGCCCGGTGAGCCGCGACACCACGCACTGGCTGAAGAACACGGTGAACTCCTGGATCGAGCGGATTTCGGTGCGACGGGCGAGCGCGCTGATTGCCGTTTCTGAGAGCCTGGGACGCTACATTGGGCGACGCCGCGGTGTTGCCGGCAAGCTCTCCGTGGTGCCAAACGGCGTGCCTTCGCCGGCTTCAGCGGGGGAGTCGGCGGAGAAGTCGCCGCCGGTCAGGTTCAACCGGTCGTCCGAGGCCCGGCCGTTCACTCTCGGTGTGGTGGCTCTGTTCCGCCCGCGAAAGGGCGTCGAGGTGCTCTTGGACGCCTTGGCCCGCCTCCGCGATCGGGGGCATCCCGTGCGGCTGCGGGCGATCGGTGGATTCGAGTCGTCCCAGTATGAGGGGCAAATCAAGGCTCTGGCGAATCAGCTTGGCGTGGCCGATCTGATTGACTGGGTCGGATTCACCGAAGACGTCGACGCTGAACTCGCCCGAGTGGACGCCCTGGTGCTGCCCAGCCTCTTCGGCGAGGGATTGCCCATGGTGATCCTGGAGGCGATGGCGGCGGGTCTGCCCGTGGTGGCCACGCGGGTGGAGGGCGTACCCGAGGCGGTGCGCGACGGCGTGGATGGGGTGATCGCCGAGCCGGGTGACGCCCGGAGCCTCGCCGATTCCATCAGTCGAATGGCGACCGGTGAGATTGATCTCACCGCGATGGGACGCAACGCCGCCGAGCGGCATCGCGAGCGGTTCTCCGATCTGGCCATGGCCCGCGGCGTGGCCGAGATATATCGCCGGGTGCTGGATTCGGTGTAGTCCCGGCGCAATCTTCCCGCCGCTCGACCATATCCCACTGATCTCGTCGGACGCGGGCGTACCCCAGCTACGGCCCGACCTGCGTCGCCAAGGCGTCGCGTTCCATTTCCAACAGGCGACATTTCGTCTTGGCTCCCCCTGGGGCGGAGAAACGGCCCAGCCGGCCCCCGCTGGGGACGACGCGATGGCAGGGGACGACCAGCGGAAGCGGATTGGCCGCCATACAGTTGCCCACTGCTCGGGCAGCCCGAGGCGATCCGGCGGCCGCGGCCAACTTGGCATAGGTCCGGGTTTCGCCGTAGGGGATCCGCCGGCATTCCGACCAGACAGATTGGGCAAAGGGCGTGGCGTCCGCAAAATCCACGAGCACGTCGTCCAGCGCGACAGGCTCGCCGCCGGCGTAGGCTGTCAGCCGCTCGCGGAGTCGATCGTCCCAGGCCCCGGGTGTCGACTTCCGCCGCCAAGTTGGACCCAATGCCCGCTCCGCCGCCTCCGCCGAGCGATAGCCGAACACCAGCCGACGGAGGACGGTCGGGCCCCGGTCGTCCGCCACTCGGCTACCAACCATGCTGATCCATCCCAGCGGGGTGCGGAACGTGCAACGCGATAAGTTCTCGTGGGCGGTCATCGCGGATGTTTCGGTCGTCTGTTTCGATGGCGGGCGATTGCCTCACCGCGGGAGGGCTTTTGACACATCGGGCGGCGAGGACGTATACTGAGGGCTGCCGTGGGCTATTGCGGACTATCGTGGGTCATCGCGGGCTGCCCTTGGGCGCGGAAAGGCGGTGGGCCCGACCGCGCCACGATCCCAACATAATAGCCGACTCAACGTCAGCCAGGGAGTCCTTGCGGCCAGCCGAGTGCCCGCAGCCAGCATTGCCCCCGCGGGCCGCGGGGTGCAGAATCGGTGATTGGAACCCGGAGTTAGAGTATGAATCCGTATGCGTCGCTGTCCGACGACTGCTATGTGAACATGAACCTCGGCACCGAGATGGAGTTGCCGGCGGCCCGGGAGACCGTGCTGCACTTCTTCGAACGAATCCAGAAGTCGTATCCCTCGATGCGCAATTTCTACTCGCGCGACCGGGGCGACTTCGTCCTCGAAGAGGACAAGGACGAAGGGGCCTATCGCTGGTGTACGATCGAACCGCGCCGGGTGTGCTCGGGCTTCGTGAATCCTCCCAGCCCGGAAGCCGCTTTGACGCAGCATCAACTCGTGCTGGAGATGGCGCCCTATACGCTGTCGGTCAGTCCGCTGGATTGCGAGGCCCTTGACCTGCTCTACGGTTTTGACTTCACGTACCGGGGCAATCACAACGAACTGATTGCCGAGGCCCTGGGCGTGAACCCAGCGATGGAACGCTTGTTGGAGATTCCCGGCGCAACGGTGATCAATCATGAGCCGATGCTGACCCTCTCGCTCGATGAGGACTGCCGGCTCCAGTTTCGTTTGAGCCTGGAGACCCGTACCAACGCCTATCAGGTGCGAACTGGCGAGTATCCCGAGGAGCAACTGAGTGTCTATGTGACCGCTCGGCAATATGGCAGCCTGGGTAACGGCCAGAGCTTCGTGGACACGCTCGGGCGGCTCAACGAAATCTGCACCCACTTGCTCGATGAATACGTGATCGAGCACGTCTTGCGGCCGCTTGCGCAAACGATCGCGCTGAAATAGGCGGCGTCTCAGGCTTGTGTACCCCTGCCCGGGGTGACGGGGACAGGTCCATGTTTTCGGTCATCCTTCCTCCGTGAAGAGAACGCGACCGAGCCGAAAAATAGTCCATTCCCCGGCGGGCTGGCAACGGTCTGCGGGAACCGGGCGTCGCTCATATCGCGTGTCGCGATCCTCACAATCGGCACAGGCGGGCCAGTTTTCGCAGATACTCTGGGCCCATTCCGTGGTTGCCCCGGTTTGGCGGGTCGATGCGGCTTGCCGCCGGCGGCATAAGCTATGTTTAATCGTCGGGCTCGGGCCCCACGCGTCGGGGCCGCGTTTCGGCCCACGTCACCAACTCAAGTTTCATTTTCGCCGGGAGTTTGCCATGTCGTCGAAGTACAAAGCAATGCGAAAGCAGCTATTCGTCGATCCGAAGGTGCAAGGAGCGCTGGTCGGGCGTGCCGTGCTTTACTGGGTGGTGTGCATCATCACCATCACGCTGATGCTGCTCTGTTGGCGGATCGTCACGGGCGCCGCGCGGCCGATTTACACGCATTTCAGCGACATGTGGTTCTTCTACGGCCCGGCGATCGTCGCTTCGTTCGTTTTGCTCCCGCTGATCGTGGTCGACATCGTGCGGCTGAGCAACCGCTTCACCGGCCCGATGCTGCGGCTGCGTCGCTCGATGCGTGCCTTGGCCCGGGGTGAGCACGTCGAGCCGATCGAGTTCCGCGATACCGACTTCTGGCAGGACTTCGCCGACGAGTTCAACCAACTGCTCGTCCGCGTGCAGGGTCCGCCGAGAGAAGAGGCGAGCGAGCAGACGCCGCACGCCGAAAGCGAATCGTCCGAGCCCGAGTGCGAGACGGCAGCCGTTTAGTGCCCGTAGGGCACCGCGCGGCTACCCTCGCCATGCCAGCGCGGCGGTGGGGCAGGCCTCGACGCACTCGGCCGCCGCACGCTGCAGTGCCTCGCGCATCGTGCCCTCCAGGGGAGCGGCCACGCGCACCTCGAACCCGCGGCCGACGAACGTCAGACCCAGCGGTTCCCCGGCTCGGCGGGCAATCTCGATGCAAAGCCCGCAGGCGATGCACTTGCCCGGCTCATAGACCACGTCCGGATGCGAGTGATCCCAGCTGAAGCGTCGCTCGCTGGGGCCATGGCGGCGGGGGTTGGCCCCATAGCGGGCCGACCATTGGCGGAGCCGGCAATCTCCGAGGGCCCGACAGTCGCAATGCAGGCACCGGTCCGCCTGCGCGATGGCCTCTTCCGGCGCGTAGCCCGGCTGGCTCTCCGCAGCCCCGGTGATAGCCTCGTCGTGGGTGTTGTCCGCGCTACGCTCGGCTGGCATGCGGCGTGGGGCGTCGCCGGCGACCGTCACGAAGGCGGCTAGCTCCTCGGCGTCGAGACGACCCATCTTGGTGTTGAACGGTTTTTCCGGCCCGGCGATTGGCCGACCACCAAGATACTGATCGATGGCCGTTGCCACTTCCTTTCCGTCGGCCGCGCTGCGGATGACGAGCGTGCGGTTCGTGGACGTCTTCAAGCGGAACTCGCCGGTCGATTCATCCGCGGTCCATCGCCCTTTGCCTCCCTCGCCTTTGCCTCCCTCGGCGCCGAACGTGTAGAGCACGGCGTCGAACGGCTGACGCAACTCGCCGGCCGTGACGCCCGAATCCGTGACGCCCGAATCCGTGACGCCCGCATCGCTGCCGCTCGCCGCCGTGGTTTCGTCAACACGCATGCCGCAACGCAACTCGATCCCCGTGGCCAGCAGCGTGTCGATTTCCGCGCGGAGCACCTCGCGGGGGAGTTGCTCGGGCGTGGTTTCCTTCAGCATCCGCCCGCCGGGCTGATCCGACTGCTCGAAGATCGTGCACTGGTGTCCTAGCTGCTGCAAGTAGTACGCGGCCGATAGCCCACTGGCTCCTGCCCCGACCACGGCCACGCGCTTCCCGCTGTCCGGTGCGCACTCGGGCAGATAGGGCTTGCCGGTGGCGGGGTCGCCCTGGGTGAGATCCACGTCGGCCACGAACCGCTTCAACAGGCAGATGGTCACCGCCCCGTCGGTCTGCCCACGCCGGCAAACGCGCTCGCACGGGGCCGGGCAGATGTGCCCCAACACGGCCGGCAAGGCGATGTCGCGCTTCACCGTGGCGATCGCCGCGGCAAAGTCCCCGGCCGCAATCTGCCGGAGCATCAGCGGGATGTCCATGTTGGCCGGGCAGCCGAACCAGCAGGGGGCCAGGCAATCGCCCAGGTGCTCGGTCAGCAGCAACTCCAGGGCCTCGCGACGGACGGCGTGGACCGCGTCGGTCTCGCTCTCAACACGCATCCCGTCCTCCGCCGGGGCCGTGCAGGCGGGGACGAAGCGGCCCGGGGCGGCCTTGGCCGATCCGGCGTCACCGTCCGTATTCGGACCCTCCGCCTCCGGTGGAAGTACCCGCACCATGCAAACCAAACAGGAGCCGCCCCCGATGGACGCATCGCCGATGGATGCATCGCCGATGGACCCGTCGCCGACCCGACGATGGCAAAGCGTCGGCACCTCGATGCCCAACTGCCGGGCAGCGTCGAGCAGCGTGCTGCCCGGTGGGACGTCGACCTGCTGGTTGTCGATGGTGAGCTTGGGCATGGTCGTGCGGGAAATGGTTGATGATTGCCAGGCGTGTCGATCGCCCGGACTTAGCAGGTCCCGGACCCCACCACACGGGCGGGCGCGGCGTATCGCCGATGTCGCGTGTCGCGATGCGGCCTGCTATTTCTTCTTCTCCACGCGGACGGCGTCCGCCGGGCAGACGGCTCGGCAGGCGTCGCAACGCGTGCACTTCTCGTCGTCGATCCCGTGCTGTTCGTAGGGTGTCGGGGCAATGGCGTCGACCGGGCAATGCTGCGCACAGAGCGTGCAGCCGATGCAGTCGTCGGTGATCCGATAGCGGATCAGCGCCTGGCAACGCCCGGCCGGGCAGTGGCCATCGATGTGGGCCTCATACTCGTCGCGAAAGTGTCGCAGCGTGGACAGGATCGGATTCGGGGCGGTCCGCCCCAGGCCGCACAGGCTGGCCCGCTGCGTGGCGGCGGCGATCTCCTCCATCCGACCGAGGTCCTCCGGCCGCCCTTGACCGCGAGTGAGCCGCTCGAGGATGTCCAGCATTCGCCGGGTGCCCACGCGGCAAAACGTACACTTGCCGCACGACTGCTCCTGGGTGAACTGGAGGAAGTAGCGGGCGATGTCGACCATGCAATCGGTTTCGTCCAGCACGACCAGCCCGCCGGAGCCCATCATCGCGCCCACCTCGCCCAGGGCGTCGAAGTCGATGGGCACGTCGGCCAGCCAATGGGGGACGCAACCGCCGGAGGGGCCGCCGATTTGCACGGCCTTCAACGCCCGACCGCCGGCCACGCCGCCGCCGATTTCATCGACCACCTGGCGAATGGTCGCGCCCATCGGCACTTCAATCAGCCCACCGCGCCGCACCTTGCCGGCCAGCGCGAATACCTTGGTGCCGGAGCTGGCACTTGGCGAGAGGGCGGCGAACGCTTCCGCGCCGTGGCGGATGATCCAGGGCACGCAAGCGTAGGTCTCCACGTTGTTGATCAGCGTGGGACGGCCCCACAGCCCGCGCCGGGCGGGGAAGGGCGGACGGAATCGGGGCATGCCGCGGCGGCCCTCGATCGACGCGATCAGCGCGGTCTCCTCGCCACAGACAAACGCCCCGGCGCCCTCGACGATGGACAGCTCTAGTTCCCCCAAGATGCCGCGCCCTCGGCACTGCTCCAGCGCCTCACCGATCCGCTCCACGGCCAGCGGATACTCGGCCCGGATGTAGAGGAAGCCCTCGTCGGCCCCCACGGCTCGGGCGGCAATGGCCATGCCCTCCAGGATCCGGTAAGGAAACGATTCGAGCAGCATGCGATCCATGAACGCGCCGGGGTCGCCCTCGTCGCCATTGCAGACGATGTATCGGGGGCCGGGCTCCGCGGCGACCGCGGCCCACTTCCGACCCGTGGGGAACCCAGCGCCGCCCCGTCCGCGCAAACCGCCAAGCGCGATCTGGTCGATGATCTCCGCGGGCGGCAACTCCTGGGCGCGCCGCAGGGCCTCAAAGCCCCCGTGGGCCAGGTACTCGTCCAGGTCGCCCGGGTCGAGCCGGCCGCAAAACTCCGTGGCGACGTGGCGCTGAGGACCCAGGAACGCGCACACGTGCGTGTCGCGCGGAGCCAGCGCCCGATCACGGGCCGGATCGCCCCGCTCGTCGTTGTGCAAGCGGTCGAGCCAGCGACCGAATCGGCGTCGGGCCCGCTGCGCGAAGCTCCTGGGCTGAAACTGGTCGAGCACGATGTCGGCCACGTCGTCCGCCGACACGTGGGCGAACAGCCGCGAGTTGGCCACCTCGGCACCATTTGGTCCAGGGCCGGTGGCGTCTTGCTCGCTGGGCCGGGTTGATGGTGCCGCTGGCTGCTTGGCGGCGGGGGTGGCGATCACCTCGACTAGCGGCGTCTGGTGACACATTCCCACGCAGCCCACCCGTTTGACCACGGCCGGCGCGCCGCTTTCGGCGAGTGCCTGCTCGACGGCGGCATACACTTGGTCGCTCCCCTGGGCCTGGCAGCAAGAGCCCAGGCCAACGCGGATTTCGCCCAACGGCCGGCCATCGGCGGCCACCACCTGCTTGGGTTTTTCGCCCTCGCGGCGACCGCGGTGGAGGAAGTCGTCGACCACTTCGGGGATCTGATGCGTGGTGAGCCGGCCGTAGGTGACGCCGTCGATCTGCACGACCGGGGCCAGCGTGCAGCAGCCCAGGCAGGCCACCTTCTCGACGGTGAAGCGTCCGTCCGCGTCGGTATCGTCGCCGGCGGGGATGTGCAGGTATCGCTCGAAGGCTTCCTGGACCTGCCCGGCGCCCTTCACGTGGCAAGCCGTCCCGTGGCAGACCGAGACGATGTGTTCACCGACCGGACGGTGGCGGAACTGCCCATAAAAGCTGGCCACGCCGCCGACCTCCGCCGGGGTGATCCCCGTCCGATCGCACACATGACGCAAGACCTCGGGCGGTAGCCAGCCGAAACGTTTCTGGACGGCCTGCAGGATGGGGATTAGCGCCGAACGGGCCGACGCGTCCGTTTCCGCAGCATGTTTGTCCGCCCCGTGCTTGTTCGCAACGTCCGTACCTTGGGCACGGACCACTTCGGCCAGGATCTGCTCGACGGCGTTGAGATCATGGGTGGCCATGCGTTATTGCTGGGGCGATGTGCCCTCCTCGATGCAAAACAGGTGTTCCTTGCCGCGGAGATAAATCCTGCCTGGCTGGAAGGCCGGCGAACTGACGCATTCCTCCGCCAGATTGCCCTGGGCCACCTTCTCGCAGCCGTCGCGGCTGGGGCGGGCAACCCACGATCGGCCTTCCTTGTCGATCAAATAGATCAAGTCGTCCACCAGGCTGGGCGAACTGCTGAAGCTGGCCATCAGCTCGCTCTCTTCCTCGCCCTCCGGCTGATACTCCGGCTCCACTTCCCAGACGAACTCCCCGGTCTTCGCGTCCAGACAAGTGAAGTAGCCCGTCGAGGGCATCAGGAAGACAAACTCCTCGGTGACCAGCGGGCTGCACGTGTCGGGCAAGCCGTCCTCGGCCGTCCACACTATCTCGGGCCGGGTGTCGCCCGTGTCCGATGTCGTTTCGGCCGGCTCGGACGCGTCGGCCGGTTGCTGGCCGCCACTGGCCGCGGGCACTCGGATCGCGCTCCACTGGCAGTATTCGTTGCCGATCTGGACGATCCCGTCGGCGTACACCGGCGAGGGGCCACAGTCGCCCTTTAGGCAGTCGACGCGCCACAACTCGCCGCCGTCCGCCGGATCGTAGGCGATCACCCAGGGATCGGCCGCGGTGATCAGTTGGGGCTTGCCGTCGCGACGGATCACGATAGGCGAGGTCCATGAGTTGGGCACCGACCGATCGACCTGCCAAACGATCGAACCATCCACGGCCGAGAGGGCGTACATCTTCGAGATGTCGTCGCCCTTGGCGCCCTGGTCGAACTGCACAAGCACCAAACCGTCGTGCATCGTCAGCGAGGAGGAATGCCCATACATGTTGTCCGGGATGCCAAAGCTGTGTGTCCATGCCAGGCGTCCATCGTGGGTGACGGCGGCCAGATCGCCGCTGGCGAAGATTGCGAACACGCGCTGCCCATCGCTGACGGCCGTGGGCGCGGCGAAGCCGGTTTCCCCGAGCACGGTGATTTCCTCGCCCTCTGGCGGCTGGGTGGTGGGCACGTCGACCCGCCAGAGCATCTCGCCCGAGTCGGCGTTGAAGGCGAAAACGGCGGCCTCATTCTCCGTGGCGCCGGTGACGAACACCCGATCGTCCCACACCACGGGCGAATTGTTGCCCGGCAGCGGCACCGGCGTCTTCCAGCGGATGTTCGTGCCTGTCGCGGCGTCCCAATGCCGGGGTACGTCGGTGTAGGGCGAGACGCCGGAGCCGTCCGGGCCACGGAACCGGGGCCACGCCGCGTTCCACTGCTCGAGGGTGGGCGGTGGATAGGGCTCGGCGAGGACGGCCGGTTGTGCGTCCGCCGCGCCGTCGTCGCTCCCGCCCGCGCGCCCCATGCCGCCGCCCCGCGCAGCCGCGCCCTCACCCGCCGCGTGCTGCACCGGAAAGCGCGGACCGCCGGAGAGGGCCAGGGCGGCGGTGACCAGCGCCAGCAGCAGGGCCACGCCGCCGACGGCCCAGCGAGCCGCGTCTTGTCGTCGCGTCTCCACGTCTTGCGGTGGTTTGTGCGGCCCGGGTCGGGGCAGGGGGCGGTTCAACGTGGCCGCTTGCCGTCCGGCGATCAGGCTAATCGACACGGCCACCAGCAGCACGACCGCGCCGATGGCCGTGAACGCCCGATGCCGGAAATAGTCGCGGCGCAGTTGCACGTCGAGCCGGCGGAGCGCCCGCGTGAGCGACTCGTCGCCGGGATTCGCCTTCAACGACGCCTTCAGCGCCTGGTAAGCGGTCACTTCCGACGGATCGCGGCCACGGCGGAGCGAGTAATCGTAGAGCAGCAGACCGGCCACCAACACGGCCACCACGCCCGACACCAGCGCGATGCGGCGCATGGTCGCGTAGCTAGCCGCACGGTCGGCCTGGGCCGGGTCGCGGGGCTGCACGCGGTCGGTCGAGTCGGCAGGTTGCGGTGATTGGGCCATGCCAGGCTATTTGATCTGGTGTAACACGTCAAACGGCTGAAGCGGGCGATTCCCGTCATTCCCGCGCAGGCGGGAATCCAGCCCGTCATTCCCGCGCAGGCGGGAATCCAGGCGCTCGGCGCGCTTCACACGGCTAATGTGTTTGAATCGTGATCGGATTGGTCTCGATCTGGTTGGTCGGACAATACTTGAAGCAGCGGCCGCAGGAGACGCATGCCCCGCGGTCGGGCTGCCAATCCCGGCGGCGGCGACGCAGATTCAATGCAATCAGCTTACCACCGATGACCAGTCCAACCCAGGCGCCGAACAGGTGGGCACCCAGCCGCATGGTTGCCACTTTGGCCGATGCGGCGGCGAACAACGTGTCGGCCGGTGTGCCCGTGTTGCCGAAGGCTTTCAACGCGGCCGTCGACTGCCGCTGCTGGTCGGGTGAGTCGTCGCCGACATCGCCCTGTCCGGCATCACCCTGCGCGGCGTCGGGCTGGGGAGGTCTCTCGGACGCGCGGTCGCCGAGGTCGCGTGTCGCGTCGGCCGAGCTGGCTTCGTCGGCGGTGACGCTCGTTGCCCGCGCCTCGGCCACGATTTCCGCCAAACGCACCGTGGGATGCATTCGGCTAAGTGGTCCGGTGAGCCAGCCGCCCAGCCAGCCGCCCGCGGCGATCAACAGCGGCAGGGCCAGCAGGAGCAGCAGCAGACGCCGGCGTCCGCGTCGTCGGTCGGCATTCGATTGCGGCACGGTCGGCTCGCGGATGGCACCGTAAGGGCAGGCCTCCTCGCACAGTCGGCAGTGGATGCACTCCTCGGCGGGGATGCGGACGTGCCACTTCGAGAGCAGCGAAGTCCAACGCAGCAGCACGCCCAGCGGGCAAAGGTATCGGCAATAGGGCCGGCCGACGAACACGCCGATCAACAGCAACGCGCCGCCGAAGACGAGCATGTTCACCGTCGCCCCCAGCCGGAAGAAGCCGACGAACGGATCGTAGCGGCAGATGACCATCGCCGTGCCCGTGGCGGCCAGCAGCACGGCCAGGCCGAGGTAGACGTGGGCCAGCAACCCCAGGGCGTCGTCGATCCAACGCGGCACTTGCAGCGGCTTCAGCGCGGCCATCTCCTGCACCGCTCCGAGCGGACAGACCGCCGCGCAGAACACCCGGCCGAACGCCAAGGCGAACAACAGCGGCAGGGCGAAGAACGCCACTACCACCCAGGGCACCACGTAGCCGGTACCCGCGGCGGCCAGCGAGACGTTCTGGATCGCGCCGATCGAGCAAACGCACCCGCCCCGCAGGAAGCCGAACAGCACGAGCGCGGCCACGGCCGTCAGCAGCAAACCCCAGCGCCGTCGCCAGCGGAGGGCAAACAGCGCGGCGGTGATCATGCCCGCCACCAGCAGGGCCAGCCAGACGTACTCCAGCCACGGAGCCTCGGGTAGGGGGACCACCGTCGGCGGCAGTTCATGCCGGGTGAAGTCGGGCGGGGGGAAGCGCTCGACCGCACCGGCGGCGGACGCCCATCCCGCAACGAGGCTCGCAATCGTCACCGCCGGCCAGCGCATCAAGTGTTGTCCTGTCGATGTTTCAGCAGGTAGGCCTCCGACGCCGGGACGCGACGGAAGGCTTCCGAGGGGCAGGCCACGGCGATCGCGCATTCGTTGCAGTTCTGGCAGCGGTCGTGCAGCACCTGCAAATAGAGCGAGCCGTTGCCGAATGTGTTGCATCCCTTCACGCACTTGCCGCAGCCGATGCAGAGCCCCTCGTCGATGTGGTATTCGAAGTAGGGGTCTTCGATGAACTTGCGGACGATGGCCCCGGTGGGGCAAAGCTGGTTCTCGGCCCCTTCGGTCAGGGCGATCGGGTCGGGGTCGAAGAAGCCCGTGCAAAGTTCGCAATAGCCGCACATGCCGAAGCTGTGGACGCACTTGACCGCCGATTCGTCCAGCACGCAGTAGGTGGCGCAATTGCCGCAGGCGACGCACTTGCCGGGATCGATCTGCCAAACCCACTCGGTGGCCGCCTCCGGGCTCCGGCCCGTGGCGCTGCCCGGTCTCCGTGGCCACGCCAGCCACACCGACCCGCCGGCCAACAGGGCCCCGGCCGCCGCCCGACCGGTGGCGCGGAGCCACTGTCGACGGCTGGTCTCGGCATCCGGACGGTGGGAGCGATCGTCGGTGGACATGATTCGGGGTCGAGCAAGCGGAGGGCGAACGGTGAATGGCTCCAGACACCCTTACGATACCACGAATCGGCCGCAAGAACCAGTGGAGCCGGCTGCCGGCGACGACGCGTTAAACGCAACTGGCGTGGCGATAAACGGCAAGATCGCAATCCCGGCGGCCGCCGTCCGAAACTCGTCCTTCCCGCGCAGGCGGGATAAACACGTCATTCCCGCGCACGCGGGAATCCAGTCGGCAATCACGTCATTCCCGCGCAGGCGGGATAAAACGCGTCATTCCCGCGCACGCGGGAATCCAGTCGGGAATCCCGTGATTCCCGGGCAGCCCGGATAAACACGTCATTGCCGCGCACGTGGGATAGACACGTCATTCCCGCGCACGCGGGAATCCAGTGGAGTGGCGAACGCGGGGTGCCTCGGACGCTTCTCGCGTGCTGCCGCGCACCATCATCGGCGAGCCGGCCGCGAAAACGTCCGGGTAACGCAGCCACAAGAGAGGCGGCACCGTTCCACCTTTCGATACCTCTTGTTGCTGGCGCAACACGGACACTTCTCCGTAACGGATTTGTCGGTGATGGAAAACTGATCAGCGGAGAAGTGTCCGTGCCACCCGCGAATTCCCGTTTGGAGTTTGAATTGCAATCCCGCGTGCCGCCGCTTAAACTATAGCGGTGCGTATCAAACAGTCCCGCCTATCCTGCCTACCCCGTATCCCCCCGTGAGAAAGGAGTGTCCATCGATGTCAACACGACAAAAGATGTCGGCAAAACAGAAGGCGTCGTTCGCGAACAGTTTGGCAATGGCTCTGTTGGTGGTCTGTCTCGGCCTGGTGCAGGCGACGCCCGTCGCCGCGGGGGTGTGGTCGATCGACTCGGCGGACGACTGGAAGCAGAACACGGCGGAGACCACTGCCATCGTGCTGGACGACGGCCGGGTCACGCCCACGGCCGATCAGGCGACGTTCAAGAGCAAGATCAAGCAACTTGGCCAGAAACGCTCGCTCCGTTCAATCACGTTCGAGCAAGTTCCCGATTGGCAGAACTGGAGCCCGATCGACAACATCGGCCCGCGGGTGCTCGGCGACGCGCCGGTGTTCCTCAGCCTCGGCCCCGACAATTACTGGTTGTTCGGCCGCTACGGTGGAAAGGGCCGGAAGGGCAAGCCGGGCGACGAAACGGTCCGGCTCGACGGCTTCGACATGGAACTGAAGCCGACCGCCGAACCGAACGTGTTCACCGCGCCCGGCGGCGAGGAGCGAAACCTCGGCGGCTACCACGCCTGGCAAAGCCGCGACATGGTCAACTGGGTCCATCATGGGAACGTCACCGAAAAGTTTTCGTGTTGGGTCACCACGGCCGAGCACGTCGACGGCAAGTTCTATATCTATTACGACTACCCGAACGACCAGGACCCGCACCTCTACATCGACGAGGACCTCACCGACGGCAAGCCGGGTAAGAACATGGGCATGGCTTTTGCCGACCCCACGCACGGGTCCGACTGCGCCGTGATCCGCGACCGAGACGGCCGCTTCCACCTGATCGTCGAAGACTGGACGCCGATTAACGCGCGCCGCCATTCGTGGGACTCCCCCCTGGCCGTCCACGCGGTCAGCAAGGACGGGATCCGCGACTTCAAGATCCTCGACCCGCCGGTGGATGAACGCACCGAGCCAACCGGCGAGACAGCCGAATATCGCCACCCGCACTGGGCCCGCCATCCCGATTGGGATAGCAACATCGGCGAGTACGAAGTCCACGAGCCGGAGCAGAACGCCTTCGGCGACTGGTCGGCGATCTGCGTCGGCGGGCAGTACTATCTGTTCTGCGATTTCGATCCGGCCGAGGGCCACATGGGCGTCGGCTGGTTCACCTCCGAGAGCCTTGAGAAGCAGTTCCGCCTATGTGGGAAGGTCGGCCGCGGCCACCCGGACCCGGACATCGGATTCGCCGAAGGCCGGTTCTACCTGATCACGCAAATGAAGCAGGACTTCGTGAGCCCCGGTCCGTGGGTCGAGAAGGTCGAAGCCCGCGTGGGAGTCGACAGCACCGGCGACGGCAAGATCGATACCTGGACCGACTGGACCGAAGTGAAGGAGACTTACGACTACGTCGAGGGCTTCGCCAAGCAGGTTGCCAAGACCCCGGCGGCCATCGACCTGAGCAGCCTCCCCGAGGCCCATGCCGTTCAGTTCGAGTTCAAGACCACCAAAACCACCGACAACGGCGTCTTGCCGGTCATGGAGCGAGTAACGATCGAGTAAGACCTCCCAACAGAACGGGTGTTGTATCTGTCCATTTTGATGTGGAATTCTGCCCAGCTTAACGAGTCAAGAGCAATTCTTTCGCAACACTGCGGCTTGTGGGCAAACGGGGCAAAGAGGAATTGGGGTTGATTCGGTAGTTTTGG
>Ga0180436_10000473_pt1 | contig 41577 bp, 33 predicted proteins | sample SS_ome_2_FD_132434 | JGI IMG/M metagenome (GOLD analysis project Ga0180436, IMG submission 132434) | Hypersaline lake sediment archaeal communities from the Salton Sea, California, USA - SS_3_S_2 metaG | ecosystem: Environmental > Aquatic > Non-marine Saline and Alkaline > Hypersaline >...
CTCGACGCCTTCGATTGGCCTCTCGCTATCGAGCGCGCCCTCTTGGCGCCCAATCCTATTTCATGAATGAAGGATACAGTGTCAAGGTGTGCACGGCGGGGGATTCGTGGTATCATCGCACCGATGATCCCTGCAGGGCAACCCGCCTCCGGAGAGGCAGCAACAATGGACTCTGTCGCCTTCAGATCGCGTCGCGAACAGCTTGCGTTGGACCACGAAGCCCTGCTCCGAAGCGCCAACCTGGTGGACCCAACACACTACGACGGCATCGTAGACCGCTATCTGCGCCCTGTCCTCACCGCCGCGCACGCGCCACTCTTCTGGCGCTACGACCTCAACCCGCAGACCAACCCACACCTAATGGTACGCATGGGCATCAACGGTGTCTTCAACGCAGGAGCGATCGAGCTGGACGACAAGGTCTTGTTGGTGGCCCGCGTCGAGGGATGGGACCGCAAGTCCTTCTTCGCGGTTGCCGAAAGCCCCAGCGGCATTGACAACTTCCGATTCTGGGACCGTCCCCTTGTGATGCCGGAGACTGACGACCCCGACGCCAACGTCTACGACATGCGCCTGACGCAGCACGAGGACGGGTGGATCTACGGCGTCTTCTGCACCGAGCGCAAGGACCCGTCCGCGCCACCGGGTGACCTCAGCAGCGCCGTGGCCCAGTGCGGCATCGCGCGAACGCGCGACCTCGTGACCTGGGAGCGCCTGGACGATCTCAGGACCCCCTCACCGCAGCAGCGAAACGCACTTCTGCACCCGGAGTTCGTGCAGGGCAAGTACGCCTTCTACACGCGTCCCCAGGATAGCTTCATCCACGCGGGCAGCGGCGGCGGCATCGGCTTCGGTCTCGCCGACGACATCGCCCACGCCGTCATCCCCTCCGAGACCATCGTGGATGAGCGAGCGTACCACACCATCAAGGAACTTAAGAACGGCGCCGGGGCGCTCCCCATCAAGACGCCGGCAGGTTGGCTCCACATCGCCCACGGCGTCCGCGCTTGTGCTGCCGGCCTGCGCTACGTCCTCTACGCTTTCCTATGCGACCTGGACGATCCCGCACGGAAGATCGCCGAGCCCGGCGGCTACCTGATGGCTCCGGTCGACGACGAAAGCTTCGGGGATGTGCCCAATGTGCTCTTCTGCAACGGAGCGGTGGCTCGCGACGACGGCACCGTGCTCATCTACTACGCCTCGTCCGACACCCGCATGCACGTCGCCGCCTCCACGGTGGATCGCCTGGTCGACTACGTGCTCAACACGCCGCCCGATGGTGGTCGCTCGGCGGCCTGCGTGCAGCAACGGCTCACGCTCATCGAGCGCAATCTGGCCTACCTGACGTCGACCGAGGGCTAGCAGATGGCGGCAATCTCCCACGCGACTCTGACGCCATCTCGCGTCGTTGCCGGCGACAGCGTCGAGTTCGTCGTCCACGTCGACATCGGCACCGACTATGCCCCAGGCCCCTCCCGCCTGGTGTTCGATCTACCCGGCACACTCGGGATGTCCCGGCCAACTCGGATGCACCAGGAGAGCCATGGCTTCGTCACGGTGCGCGTGAGCAACCCTGAAGTGACGTACCGCGAATACGTGTGGGATATGGAGATCGCCGACTTCGTCTCCAAGACCAAGCAGAGTTGGCGCGGCATGGCGGCACGCATGGCCGTGGTTGACCTCGGATCGGGGCTCCGGCGCGGCGACAGCATCGAGCTCCGCTGGGGTGCCTCGACCCGAGGGTATGGACCGGGCACGACTGTCACGTCGGTTGTGCCACGCCCCAACTACACCGCCACAATCCACGTGCGGTACTTTGTCGATCCTGACGGGGGACTTCCGGACTATGGTCGCTCCTTCGAGGGGTATGACCGGCCGGTTCCGGACCAAGAGGTCCCACTCGGGTTCGAGGTGCTGCCGAGGGAGCCCAACCACCTGCGACTGGTGCGCAAGGTCGAACGAGCGCTGCTGATCCCGCACGACCGGTACTGGAATGTCGCGCAGGGCCTCGAGGTCGCCGACCTGGTCGAGAGCTCACAGCCATCGCGCTCCATGGACTCGGGTGTCTTCGAGTATCCCGACGCCCGAGTCCGGATACGCAGCCTGAGGTTGCCCATCACCAAGACGCCGACCTTTGACAGCGTCTTCAATGGGCACAACATCTACTGGGGCGACATCCACACGCACTCCGCCTACTCCATCGACTGCGTGGAGCGGGAGAAGTTGGACATGACTCCGGGCGACCTGATGGCTTCCGCCAGGGATCGCGCCGGTCTCGACTTCTACGCCACCACGGACCACCATCAGCCTTGGGACATCCCTCGGCACAGGCTTGGGCGCGAGGCGTGGGAAGCGACCCTGGCCGACGTCGATGCGCACCACCGTCCCGGCGAGTTCTGTGTCTTCCCCGGGATCGAGTTCCGCTGCCCGCGTGGCGACACTGTTATCGTGTTCAACGAGATGCCGCCCTATGACCTGATCGACCAACAGACCTACGCCGACGTGCGCGCTATGTGGACGGCGCTCGCGGGACACGACGCACTCACCATCCCTCACTTCCACAACCCAGGGCGCCTCGCGGACGGCGAGTGGTGGTTCGCACCCCCCTCCTCGGGCGAGCGCGGCGACCGAGCCATCGAGCCCGTCCTGGAGATCTTCTCCTGCCACGGTAGCTACGAGCGCGAGGACGCGCTTGAGCGTCACATCCCGCTGATCAAGGCGTCGCGGCCCGATCGGTACGGTGTCCACTTCCTCAGACGAGGCCATCACTACGGCTTCGTGGCCAACTCTGACGGCCACAAGGGCCACGTCGGCACCAACGGACTCACGGCCGTGTACGCAAGGGAGCTGACGCGTGAAGCCATTCTCGACGCCTACCGCCGTCGCCACGTCTACGGCACCACGAACGCCAGGATACGCCTCCTCTTCACCGGCAATGGCCACCTGATGGGCGACGTTGTCGCCAACACACCGAACAAGACGCTCGCCATCGCCGTCGTCGGCGAGACCGAGCTGAAGAAAGTCGAGCTGTTCCGCAACGGTGACCTTCACCGCCGATTCGCGCCCCGGGGCAGGTCCTGTTCCGAGACAGTTGAGATAGAGGACGCCAATCCCTCCTTCTGGTATGTCCGCGCGACCCAGCTCGACAACCACATCGCCTACTCCAGTCCGATCTGGTTCGAGTAGCGTAGTCGGCATCCCGTATCCGGCATCTAGCATCATAGTATCCAGCACCCAGCACAAGGAGCAGCTATGTCAACCAGTTACACCCCCAAACCCCAGCACAAGTTCACTTTCGGTCTCTGGACCGTCGGCAACACCGGCGGCGACGCCTTCGGCGAGGACGTCCGGCCCAAGCTCTCGCCGGCGGAGCTAGCCTACCTCGTCGGCGAGGTCGGCGCCTATGGCCTCAGCCTCCACGACAACGACCTGATCCCCATCGACGCGACGCCGGCGGAGCGCGCCTCGATCCTGAAGGCGTTCAAGAAAGCGCTCGCGGACACAGGCCTGGTCGTCGAAATGGCCACAACCAATCTCTTCGGCAACCCCATCTTTAAGGACGGAGCCTTCACGTCCAACGACGCCAAGGTTCGCGCCTACGCACTGCAGAAGACGATGAACGCCATGGACCTCGGTGCCGAGGTGGGCGCCAAGGTTTACGTGTTCTGGGGCGGTCGCGAGGGGACGGAATCGGACGCCACCAAGTGCCCAGTCGAGTCCATCAAGCGCTTCCGCGAGGCACTCAACTTCCTCTGCGAGTACTCAGAGGATCAGGGCTATGGCTACAAGTTCGCGCTCGAGGCGAAGCCCAATGAGCCCCGTGGCGACATCTATCTGGCCACAACCGGCGCATACCTGGGCTTCATCGAGACCCTCGATCATCCGGAGATGGTCGGCGTCAACCCAGAGGTCGCCCACGAGCACATGGCCGGGCTGAACTTCACGCACGTGGTGGCCCAGGCATGGGAGGCCGGCAAGCTCTTCCACATCGACCTGAACGATCAGAACTACGCCCGGTTCGACCAGGACTGGCGTTTCGGCGCGCAAAACCTCAAGCAGGCCTTCTACCTGGTCAGGCTCCTGGAGGACGTTGGCTACACGGGCGCGCGCCACTTCGACGCCCATGCCTATCGCACAGAGGACTACGAGGGCGTCAAGGACTTCGCACGCGGCTGTATGCGCACGTACCTGATCATGAAGGAGAAGGCCGAACAGTTCAAGCAAGACGCCGAGATCCAGGCTCTGCTGGCCGAGATCAACGCGGACGACGGTTCCATGGACGCTTTCAAGGGTGCCTACTCGGCTGCGAAGGCCGCTGCCCTCAAGGCGCACAGCTTTGATCGCGTCGGCATCGCAGCCCGCGGTCTCAAGTACGAGAAGCTCGATCAGATGGTGAACGAGCTGATCCTGGGTGTGAGGTAACCCCTTCCATGAGCGGCCGGTCATCGGAGGTCACGTTCGACCACCGAGAACCGGCCGCTGACCGCCCACGGCTATGACCAAGCCACACCACGCCGCAGTCACTTGGATCCCCACTCTGGAGTTGATCCTCGCCGCCGGTGCCGCCGGCCTGTGGTACACCCAGGGCGGATGGGTTGAGTACGCCGGGTCTTTCCACGGCGCGCTCCCCCTGCTGCTGCTGGTGGTGATGTGGAGCCTGCGGCGAATCACGACTCGCGGACGAGCCGCTGTCCCCCCGCCGTTCCTCGGCCCGCTTGTCCTCTTCCTGGCTACGGCCGCGACCAGTCTCTGGGCCGCCTACGACCTCCAGATAGCCGGGGCCAAGGCGTGGCTGTTGGTGGGCGCACTGGGCTTCTACTGGGCCCTCGCCCACCAGCCCGACCACACGCGCATCGTCGCGGCGTGTGCCCTGCTGCTGATGGGCGGAGCCGGAGTCGCAGCGCTGTCGACGCTCACGAGCGACTGGAGCACGACGTCGATCGCGGGCACCGTGATCGCGCGCGCCGCCGAGGCGGCGGGTGGCCTGCTGCCGGCAGCCCTGGCGGCGGAGACGCTCAACGCCAATGTCGCCGGGGCCATCTACCTGCTCACGCTCCCCCTCTCCGTGCCGTTGATTGCCGCCGCCCGGCAAGATGGGACGAGGTGGCGCTCCCTCTGGATTGGCGGAACATGCGCGCTCGCTGCAGTCACGCTTGTGGGACTGCTCCTGACAGGATCGCGCGGCGCCTATGTCGCGCTCGTGGCTGCCGGCGCGCTGTGGGGTGCGCTGCGGCTGTCCGCGTCTGCGCCTCCCGACCGGCGGCGGATCGCATTGGCGGCCCTCGCGGGACTGGCGATCATCGGCGTGGGCCTTGCACTGTACATCGTCTCGATCGCTTCGCCTTCCCCGAACGCGGAGTCCGCCCCATCGTCGCTGCGAAACCGCCTGTGGCTCTGGCAGCTGGGCTTTTCGCTGGTCCGCGACATGCCGTTCACCGGCATCGGCGTCGGTATGTTTGAGATGATGCTGACGCTCTACTCACTTCTGATCCACGTGGGGTTTGTGGAGCACGCACACAACCTGTATCTGGACGTAGCCATCGAGCAGGGCGTGCTCGGCGCCGCAGCCCTGGTCACAATGTCGGCGACCGCGCTCGTCTGGGGCGTGAGGGCTCTATGGTCCCGTCCGGAGACCGCGAGATCCGGTGAACAGCCGATGGTCCCAAACCCGGGCCACCAGTGCATGCTGGAAGCCGCCCTGGTGTCGCTCTCCACACTTCTCGTCCACGGACTCATCGATGACGCCATCTACGGCAGCCGAGGCATCGTCCTGCTGCTGGTGCCCTTTGGCCTGCTTGTCGCTGTGATACGGGGCCAACACACTTCTAGTGCAAAGAAGGCCGCAGGTCGCGATCGCCCGCTCAGACACTTCGGCGTACCGGTCCTGGCCAACCTGGCGTTGACCGTGTTCGTCGTCGGGGGTATAGTCGCGGCGTCTGGCAGTGGCGGAACGGCATCGGCGTCAAGACTACGGGCCACCTGGCATGCGAACCGCGGTGCCGTCGAGCAGGCCAGGGCCGAGCTCGCGGAATACGACCAGGAACGCTTCTCTGAGCGCTCGATCGGAGAGGTCCGTCGTCAGCAGGACCTGTCAGCTGCGCTGGGTTGCTATGCAAGGGCCCTATCGCTGGCACCAGGCAATCGGACTGCGCTCCTCCGCCAAGGCATGATCGCGCTGGACCGCTTCGAGTACGACCAAGCGCTGGAGGTCCTGCAGTCAGCGCGGGACGCGGGGCACCGAGACCGGGTCACGCGGATGCTCTACGGCGACGCGTTGGTTGCGGTCGGTCAGGTGGAAGACGCCGTTAGGGTGACAGGCGGCCTGCCATTCGCCCGAGCTCGGATGTTAGGACAGGCTTGGGAAAGGTACCGCAGTCGCGGCGACGATGAACGCGCTGCCTTCGCGTACGCGGCCGCAGAATCGCTGGAGTGAACACCACACAGGAGAACAGTATGGCCAAGACCCTCTTCCTCGGCATCGACGTATCCACCACCGGCGCCAAGGCGCTACTCATCGACGCCGAAGGCACGGTCGTAGCGAGCGCCAGCACGCCGCTGCCCCTATCCACGCCAAAGCCCCTGTGGTCTGAGCAGGATCCCAGGGATTGGTGGAACGGCATCGTGACCTCAATCCGAACGGCATTGTCGGAGACGGGGACCACAGGCTCTGACGTCAAGGCCATCGGTGTGACCGGTCAGATGCACGGTCTCACACTCCTCGATGGCCGGGGAGAGGTCCTCCGCCCGGCTATCTTGTGGAACGACCAGCGCACCGGCGCCCAGTGCGATGAGATCCGCCGGCGCATCGGCAGGGAGCGACTGATCCAGATCACCGGCAACGATGCCCTCACAGGCTTCACCGCGCCCAAGATTCTGTGGGTGCAACAGCAAGAGCCGGAGGTCTACGCGAAGGGAGCTCAGATTCTGCTGCCCAAGGACTACATTCGCTACAAGCTCACCGGCGACTACGGCACGGACAAGGCCGGCGGCGCTGGCACCGCGCTCTTCGACGTCAAGAAGCGTGATTGGTCCCCCGAGGTCGCTGCGGCCCTGGATCTCCCCATGGCGTGGCTGCCGCCGACCTATGAAGGACCGGAGGTCTCCGGCACCGTCTCCTCAGAGGCCGCCGCCCTGACGGGCCTCGAAGCGGGCACCCCGGTCGTGGGAGGCGGCGGCGACCAGGCCGCGGGCGCGGTGGGCGTCGGCGCCGTCGAGCCGGGCATCGTCAGTCTCGTATTGGGCACGTCCGGCGTCGTCTTCGCCACCACGGGCGAGCCCTTCATCGAGCCTCAGGGCTTGCTCCACGCATTCTGCCACTCGGTGCCAAACACGTGGCATCTTATGGGCGTTATGCTGTCGGCCGCGGGTAGCCTGCAGTGGTACCGTGACACGCTCGCTCCCGGTGTCTCGTTCGACGACCTGCTTGCGCCGGCCGCAGGCGTGGAGGCCGGCGCCGAAGGCCTGCTCTTCCTGCCCTACCTCACCGGCGAACGCACCCCTTACCCCGATCCCCTGGCCAGGGCCGGCTTCATCGGTCTCACATTGCGCCACGGGAAGCCGCATTTGACCCGGGCTGTGTTGGAGGGCGTGGCCTTCGGCCTGCGTGACAGTATGGAACTGGTCAGGAGTGCGGGCCTGGGCTCCATCCGCCAGGTGCGTCTGTCCGGCGGCGGCGCCAAGAGCCCGCTTTGGCGCCAGATACTGGCGGACATCCTCGGTGAGGAACTGGTCACCGTCAACACAACTGAGGGCGGGGCCTTCGGCGCAGCCCTTCTTGCCGGCGTTGCAGGTGGCGCGTGGGCGGGCGTTCCCCAGGCCTGCGCAGCGACGATCAAGGTGGTGGACCGCGTCGAGCCGCAACCGGAACAGGTGGCGGTCTACGACACCCTCTATCCCCTCTACCGTGGGCTGTACCCGGCCCTCAAGCCCACATTCGACAGGTTGAGCTGAGTCGCCGAAGGCATCGCGACTCGCCGTACGGTCTGTCACCCTTGGGAACCGAGGGGCCGCGTGGCGGCATCCAGTGCCCTGACCATCTGAGGACAGGAACTCCTTCCGAACCAGGAGCCAGCATCCATGACGCAGTACGGATACTTCGACAACGACCGGCGCGAGTATGTGATCACCAACCCGCGTACACCGGTCAAGTGGATCAACTACATCGGCACGCTGGCATTCGGCGGCTTCGTCGACCACACCGGCGGCGCCGCGCTCTGCAAGGGCGACCCAGCCAACAATCGCATCACCTGGTACGTCCCCCAGCGCCCGGTCACCGACTTTCAAGCAACGACCCTATACGTGCGCACTCCGGCGCACAAAGGCTACCGCGTCTTCTCGCCCTTCTTCGTCCCCACACTGGACAACCCCGACATGTTCGAATGCCACGTCGGTCTCGGATACAGCCGCGTTGTCTCGGAGATGCACGGGCTTCGGGTGGACGCCACCATCTTTGTCCCCGTCGGCGGGTCACAGGAGATTCGCCGGATCGCCATCACCAACGTCTCTGACGCACCCGCCGACGTCGACGTCATCCCCGTGGTGGACTATTCGCACCCCGAGGCGATCAAGCAGTTCAACAACAACGACTGGGTACCCCAAACGATGGTCAGCCGGGCGCGCACGGACGCCGTCGGCAGGACAACGTTGACCCAGTACCCCTTTATGCACCGCGAGACTCGGGTCAACGTCCTCACCACCAATCTGCCGGTCTCATCCTTTGAGACGGATCGCGACCGCTTCCTGGGCTACGGTGGGTGGGCGTGCCCCGAAGCCCTGCAGATCCGTGAGCTCAGCAACCACCAGGCACACCGAGGGCAGAACATCGGAGCATTGATGCACAGACTGAAGGTGCTCGCTCCGGGTGAGACCCGGCTGCTGATCACGCATCTGGGGCAGTATGGGAGTCTCGATGCGGCGCAGCCCAGCATCGACCTGTACCGCGATCCGGTCGCGGTTGACGCAGCGCTCAGAGAGCTCGAGGGCGGTTGGGATACCTATCTCTCCAATCTCCTGGTGGACACACCCGATCCCGCGATGAACGCTATGCTCAACATTCACAACCCCCGGCAGTGCCACACAACGCTCAACTGGTCACGCTACCTATCGCGCTACCAGGTCGGCCTCGGCGCAAGAGGCTTGGGGATGCGCGACAGCTCCCAAGATGTGATGGCCGTGGTAGCCGGTGCCCCCGACGAGGCAAAGTCACTGCTGAAGAAGCTGCTGCGCGTCCAGCGGCCCAACGGCTGCGGTATGCACCAGTTCTACCCGCTGACAATGGAAGCCGTCGTCGGCGACGCAGCCGAGGGCGAGGGCCGCCCCGACTTCTATGGCGACGACCACCTGTGGCTCGTGCTGGCGGTCACGGCCTATCTCAAGGAGACCGGTGATCTCGACCTCCTGACGGAGAGACTGCCCTTCTACGACAAGGACCGGGGGCCGATTGCATCCGGGTCCGTGTTCGAGCACCTTGGGCGCGCCCTCGACTTCACCTGGACCCACACCGGCACTCACGGGCTGCCGCTTCTGGGTTTCGCTGACTGGAACGACACGATGAACCTGCGGGAGGGGGCGCAGTCGCTGTTCAACGCGTTCCTATTCGGCTTCGCGCTGCGGGAGATGATCACGCTCATGCAGCACCTCGGGGCCGGCGATGCCGGTGCCGAGTACGAGAGCTGGTATGCGGAGATGCAGCGGCGAGTCAACACCCAGGCCTGGGATGAAGCGATCGGCGGGGGAACGTGGTACCTGCGCTACTTCGACAGCGACGGCTCGCCCATAGGGTCGAAGCTCAACGAGAAGGGCCGTATCTACCTCAACGCACAGTCCTGGGCCGTGATGTCAGGCTTCGCTCCACCGGAGCGCGCGATCCAGGCCCTTGACGCGGCGCGAGACTACCTCAACACCGCCAACGGCCTCAAGGTCGGAGCCCCCGGGTACGACGGCTTCGACCCCAACAAGGGCGGTATCACGACCTATCCACCTGGAACCAAGGAGAACTGCGGCATCTTCCTGCACACCAACCCCTGGATGATGATCGCGGAGTCGATGGTCGGTCGCGGCGAGCGGGCGCACGAGTACTACAGCCAGATCAATCCGGCGAACCGAAATGACCGCATCGACGAGTTCGAGGTCGAGCCCTACGTCTACTGCCAGAACATCCTGGCCGACGAACATCCGCAGTTCGGCCTGGGACGCAACAGTTGGCTCACCGGTACCGCCTCCTGGGCCTACCAGGCCGGCACTCAGTACATACTCGGGGTTCGCCCCACCTACGCGGGGCTGGAGGTCGATCCCTGCATCCCGCCGGCGTGGGATGGATTCCGTGTAAGCCGTGTCTACCGCGGCGCCACCTACGACATAGAGGTCGGCAATCCCGACCACGTCGGCCGAGGCGTCACGCACATTGCGGTCGATGGAGCTGCCATCTCGGGGACCACGATCGCAGCCTTTGCCGACGGCACCACCCACACCGTCGCCGTGACCCTCGGCTAGCGCCACGGCCCAAAGCCCTTCGCCCCACTCATCCGGCTCTGGACCGTGTTCTGCCGTCAGGCCCCCTCGGCGAACTCCTTGAACCGGTTCATGTCCTTCAGCGTCTGCTTGGAGAACGCTCCGGGCATGAAGATACCCATCAGCACCATGAGTCCCCTCAGCTTGAACTCATTCTCCTGCACCCAGCGCGTCCGACCGTCCTCAGTCTCGTAGAAGCGATTGACGTTTACGTTCCGCACGTTCTTCGCTTCATAGATCGCCGAGAACTCCTCCGGCATTGCTCGTCTGATGATCGTCTCGACCATCTCCACGCTGCGGCCGTTCTCGTCGTACACCAGACGGCTCTTCGCGCCGTCATCTCCGGGCTCGCCCTCGATGGTCTCCATCGACTGGAGCCCCACCTGCCACTTCGCCAAGTTGTCCGGGTCGTCAAACAACTCAGCCACCCGGTCCCTTGGCAGATCGATCATCAACTCAGTCGTGTATTTCATCTCGTACTCCGGTCGGTGATTTGTTGATTTATATGATAAGTATATATCAAATTATCACCAACCGCAAGCCGCCACTCCTGCGGGGACCGTCACGCTCCAGCGTAGCCCTGACAAGCCATCGGAAGCGATCGAAAGCGTCAAACCGCTTCGTCCTTCGCCGGTAGCGGGCAGTACACGTCGATCCGCACGCCGAAGGGATCGTCGACGTAACCATAGCGCATCGGCTCGTACATCCAGGTGTCCTCTGCTGACCATCCCGGCGTTGCGCCGGCCTGCACCAAGGCCGTCAGCAGCGCATCGACCTCCTCCGGCGTAGCCACCTGGATGGCATACTCCGTGTTGCACGGGTTCACCCCAGGACGCGTCCCATCCCTGCTAGGGAACAAGGTCAGCCATGTGGTTCCCAGCTTCCATCCAAAGATGGCGGCCGGCGAATCCACGTTCATCGGCTCCCCAAACACTCGGGTGTAGAACGCGATAGCCTCCTCGAAGCTCTCGTAGTAGAGACTCACATACGCCAGACCAACAACGCCGTACTGGTCCACAGACCCACCCGCCTCGACCGTCTTACCCATCGTCCGACTCCCTGATTCCTCGTACCCAGTCACCGACCCCTATCTCATACCGCACAACGTCCATCTCGAAGTACCCGGCCGGTCCCGTACACGTCATCCCTAGCTTCTCGAGGACGTGGGCCGACCTCGCGTTCTCAGGATGTACGAGTCCTATGATGGTCTCAAGCCCCACCGTCTGGAAACCGAACCGCAGGCCCGCGCGCGCACCCTCGGTCGCCAGCCCCATACCCCAGAAGTCCCTACTCAGGAGATACCCGATCTCAACCTCGTCGGTCTCGGGCAGGTGCTGGAGCCCATTCCACCCCACCAGCTCGGGCTGGTCATCCGGCTGCACGGCCCACCAGCCGAGCCCGTGCTCTTGCCAATGGGCCAACTGACGTTCGACGAGCGCCTCTACACGATCAAGGGATGGGCCCACTGTCGTGGGGAAGTACCGCAGTATCCCGTCCTGCCGCAGGATGTGATACAGCGGCAGAGCATCGCCTGCATCGAAGGGCCTTAGCGTCAGCCTGTCGGTTCGAAGTGTCGGTATCTCCATCTTGTCCTTCTCTGTCGGCGCGCCTAGAATGTGCCGGAGACCATATACCCGGGACCCCGCATGACAAGCGGGTACAGGAGACGCCATGCCCTGCCGACCCAACATCCTCGTCATCGTCGCGGACCAGCTCGCCTGGCGCGCCCTTCCCATGTACGGTGACACCTACGCCCAGACGCCCAACATCGACCGCATCGCCGGGCGCGCCGGGCGCGCCGTCCGCTTCACCGATTGCTATACACCGTGCCCGCTCTGCCAACCGGCGCGCGCGGCCTTCTGGACCAGCCGGTACCCCCACGAGACCGGGGTCCTCTCCAACGCCCGCAAGCACTACGTGCCCGGCGTGGCCCGGTCGCTCCCCACCCTTGGCGACCTCTTCGCCGATGCAGGCTACACAACCCGCCACGTCGGCAAGCGCCACGATGCCGGTAGCCTACGTGGCTTCGACCTCGCGCCCATCGACGGCATCCCCGTGGACGCCCAACCCGCATGGCCCGTCAACTACGACACGCTTCAGGATCGCTACGCCACCACAAGTGCTGTTGAGTGGCTGCATCGATACGACGGCGAAGCGCCCTATCTGACCGTAGTCGACCTCCAGAACCCGCACAACATCTGCGGATGGGTCGGAGAGAACGCCGGCGAGCACAGGGACGTGCCCGTCGACGTCCCACTGCCGCCGCTGCCGGCCAACTTCGAAGACGCTGACCTCGACCGGCGCCCTCGTCCGGTGCAGTACGTCTGCTGCTCACACAACCGGCTCTCTCAGGCAGGGCCATGGAACGAGAAGAACTACCGGCACTACCTCGCCGCCTACTACCACTATCTGTCGCGGCTCGACAGCGAGATTGGCCTCGTCCTCGACGCGCTGGAGCGCCGAGACGACGCGTCCAGCACGATCGTGGTCTTCACCGCCGACCACGGCGACGGGATGGCTTCACACCGCATGGTCACCAAGCAGGTCAGCTTCATCGAGGAGACAACGCACGTCCCCTTCATGGTAGCCGGCCCGGACGCGCTGATCTCGGGCGATCGCGAGGTGACCCACCCCATCTCCCTGCTTGACCTGCTGCCGACGCTGTGCGATTTGGGGAGCGTGCCCGCCGAGGACGGATTCCGGGGCGGCAGTCTGCGACCGTGGCTGCAGGGTGAGCCGGCCGAAGCACCCCACCCCTACGTCGTCAGCGAGTGGCACACCGAGTGGGGCTTCACCATTAGCCCTGGACGTATGCTCCGCACAGACCGCTACAAGTACACCCGCTACCTCGAGGGCGACGGGGAAGAGCTCTACGACCTGGCCGAGGATCGTGGCGAGACGCACACGCTCGCTCATGACCCGGCGTATGCCGACGTGCTGACCGAACACAGGCACCTTCTCGACCAACAGCTGGCGGTCACGGATGACCCCTTCTACTCCCTCTCCTGGGTCGTTGACCCTCGCTGGCGCAGCCACACCGTCGGCTACCACAACCACCGCGGCCCCGCCGCCCCAATGGTCGGCATCACGTCGACGTTCCGTGGGTAAGCCGGCGGGCCGGCTTGACGGCCGCGCCGCCGGTGCTACAGTCGCGACCTAGCCCGCTCTACCAAAGGAGCACCCATGTCCAAGTTGCTCATCGGCCTCTACGGCACCAACGGACACCAGATACAGCGCATGCTGGTCGAGCACCCGGCAGCGGGGTGCGTGGCCACGGCTGCCTTCCCCCACTCGATGCTCCCAGAGCCCCTGCAGCAGGACCCGCGTATCCGCAGTTACGAGACGCTCGAGGAGTTGCTGGCCGATGAGGAGGTCCAGCTCGTCTCGCTCTGCTCTCCGCGCCGAGTCGATCAAGCCGGCGACGCAATCCGCTGCATGGAGGCCGGCAAGCACGTTTACGCCGAGAAACCCGCAGCGCTGACCGAGGCGGACTTGGACGACATCGTCGCTGCCTCGCGCAGAACAGGCATGTGCTTCCACGAGATGTGGACCGACTCCGCCCTCAAGCAGCCCTACTACGCCATGCGCCGGCTCGTCCAGGCCGGCACGTTGGGAACCGTGGTGCAGGTGCTCGTCCAGAAATCCTATCCGATGCACGACCGGCGTCCTCAGGACGAGGACATCGACGGCGGGCTGATCCTGCAGGTGGGCGTCCATGCCCTGCGCTTTGTCGAGTTCACGGGGGGCGTCCCAGTTGACGATATATGGGCGATCCAGACCGGGCTCGGCAATCCCAGAGAGGGCAGGCTGCGCGTCGCTGCCTCGATGATGATGACGCTGACCAACGGCGGCGTCGCGAGCGTAATCTGCAACTACCTCAATCCGCCTGCCTTCCCTACCTGGGGTAACGAGATGGTGCGCATCTTTGGGACCGAGGGCTTTGTCGAATCCACAGACGGCGGGACGTGTACTCGCCTCGTGCTCAACGGCGAGGACTGTGGCCCACTCCCGATCGACGAACCTGGGCCCCGCCTCCTCGACCTCTACCTGGCGGAGCTTCAGGGCACGGGCACCGTACCCTTCTCACTTGAAGAAGAGCTCCATCCCACCCGCGTGCTCATCCGTGCGCGAGCCGACGCCGTGTCGCGTGGCTGAGCCCAGCTGACTTCGGCGCTAGCCCAGGCAACCCAAACATGACCAATCACTCCCCACTGAAGACTAAAGACCCTGGACCCGAGCCATCAAGCGGGCGGCCCCAGCGCCGAGGTGTCTCGTGAACCCCCGCGACCGCTTCCTTGCCGCCATGCACTTCCGCCACACCGATCGCGTTCCCCTCCAGCCCGGCGGCCCTCGCGAGTCCACCCTGGCGGCCTGGCACCAGCAGGGGCTGCCGGCCGACGTTCCGTGGTACGCCTACCTGATGGATCTCCTAGGCATCCAGGTGGAGCAGACCAAGCCGCGCGTCGACCTCGGCGTCTCCTTCATCATGATTCCCACCTTCGAGGAGAAGGTCCTCGAGCACCGCAACGGGCACTACGTCGTCCGCGACTGGATGGGCGCGATCACGGAGATCTCCGACACCTACGACTACACCTACATCCGCCGTGCCAAGGACTTCGTCACACGCAAATGGCACAGCTTCCCTGTGAAGAGCCGCCAGGACTTCGAGGAGAAGCTCAGGTGGCGCTACGACCCACAGGACGCGGCACGCTTCGCCGTTGGCTTCGAGACAAGATGCGCGGAGATGCGCCGACGTGACTACGTCGTCTCCCTGGCCTTCAGCGGCCCCTTCTGGCAGATGCGCGAGTGGTGCGGGATGGAGGGTCTCTGCTTGCTGATGATCGAGCAACCTGGCTTCGTCGAAGAGATGGCCGCCTTCTGGACTGATTTCGTACTGCGCACCCTGGCGCCCATCCTGCGCCTGGCGCCACCCGACCACATCGTCGTCAACGAGGACATGGCGTACAAACTGCACAGTATGATCTCGCCCGCCATGGTTCGTCGCTTCCTGGTCCCAGCGTGGTTCCAGTGGATCGCAGCCATCAAGGCTGCCAGTCCCGATACCGTTGTCGAGATGGACTCCGACGGCTACAACGCCGAACTGCTGCCCATCTGGATCGAGACTGGATTCGACGCCGTCTCGCCGGTGGAGGTCGCCGCCGGCAACGACATCGTCGCCTATCGCCGTCGGTACGGTGCCCAGATCGCCTTCCGCGGCGGCATCGACAAGCGCGCCCTGGCCAAGGGCGGCGACGTCATGCGCGCGGAGCTGATGCGGGTTATCCCGCCTCTGATCGAGAAGGGGGGATACATCCCCAGTTGCGACCACGGCGTGCCACCTGACATCTCCTGGCCCGACTTCATCGACTACACCCGTCTACTGGCCGAGCTGACCGGTTGGCTATGACTGGCGGGCACAGCGTCCGCACGGAGGCCCCAATGGCCAGAGACAATGCCCTTTTCCTGCTCTCCGACAGCTCCTTCGATCTGATCTATGGTCCCGACGAGCGCGCCGAGATCGCTGAGCTCGTCAACTTGATCGCGCCCCAGCAGAGTGCAGAGTCCATCGCCGTCGCACCCGAGCTCCTCGGTGATGTTGACGTGATTTTCTCCGGTTGGGGTATGCCCCCACTCGATGACGCCTTCCTGGCATCCGCGCCCAACCTGCGCGCCGTGTTCTACAGTGCCGGCTCGATCCGCGGCTTCGCCACCGGCGCGGCATGGGACCGAGGCATCGTCATCTCCAGCGCGTGGGGCGCCAATGCCGTTCCCGTGGTCGAGTACACGCTTTCGCAGATCCTCTTCGGTCTCAAGTGCGGTTGGCACCAGGCGCTGACCATCAAGGATGAGGGCCACTGGGTCAAGAAGTCACGCGTCCCCGGTGCCTATGGCAGCACAGTCGGCATCATCTCGCTTGGTATGATCGGCCGAATGGTCGTCGAACGCCTGAAGACGTTCGACGTGAACGTCATCGCCTACGACCCCTATGTCGACGCGGAGACGGCGGCCGAACTGGGTGTCAAACTCAGCAGCCTCGAGGACCTCTTCGCGCACGCCGACGTCGTCTCCCTCCACACGCCCAAACTCACGGAGACCCTGGGCATGATCACCGGCGCCCACATCGCGTCGATGAGGGACAGCGCGACATTCATCAACACCTCCCGCGGCGCCGTCGTCAACGAGCCGGAGATGATCGCGGCCCTGCAGGACCGCCCCGATCTCTACGCCGTCCTCGATGTCACCGACCCCGAGCCCCCCGTCGAGGGATCCTCTCTCTACACCCTGCCCAACGTCATCCTTACGCCCCACATCGCCGGCTCCATGTCGAACGAGTGCAGGCGAATGGCCCGCTACATGATCGATGAGTACCGCCACTTCCGTGACGGTCTGCCCCTCCGCTGGCAGATCACCCGGGACCGCGCCAGGACGTTGGCCTAGACAGTGGCACGCTACTCGGATCACCTAGCCACCGAAGTCCGCCTCGAGCGCATGCGCCCCGAGCAGGTCGAGGACGCCAAGCAGCGTCAGCCGGCCATCTATGTGCCCTTTGGTTCCATCGAGTGGCACGGCTACCACAACCCGGTGGGTCTGGACGCCATCAAGGCCCACGAACAGCTCGTCGGCCTCGCCGCGCGCGTCGGCGGCGTTGTCTACCCGCCCGTCTTCTTCGGCTCTGGTGGCGGGCACACTGACTGGCCCGTGTCCTATATGGTCTCTGCCGAGCCAATGGTCCAACTCGTGAACGACCTACTCCAGGGCTTCGAGCGAGATGGCTTCCGCAAGGCCGTTCTGATCTCAGGCCACTACCCCAACCGTCCGGTGTACCTGGATGCAGCCCACGACGCCTACCTGGAGGCAGGTGGCGCTATGCGAGTCTTGACCCTGATAGAGAACGAAGTGCCCGGCGGCCACGGCGACCACGCCGCCAAATACGAGACCTCGTATCTGCTCCACCTGCTGCCCGAACTGGTTGACCTGGATCGCCTGCAGGCTGGAACCAATGACGACATCACCGGGCCCGACGAAATAGTCAATTGGATGACGCCCGACTACCAGGGTCACCCAAACTACGGCCTGGTCGGCATCGATCCCCGCGCCCATGCCTCTGCCGACGTGGGTCGCCTGGAAACCGACCGTCTGCTGGACTACCTCGCCGAATGGGTCACTTGCCGGTAGTTCACTTCCATCCCGGGTGCGTAGCTCTGTTGCACCAGGGCTCAGCCCGGTACAAGGTCGCGGTGGAGATCGACCCGCCGCAAAGGAGATAGTGATGGCACACCTACCGATCAGGCGTATGACTCTCTACAAGCACGGCGTCGGCTTCTTCGAACGCCGCGCCGACGTCGCCGCCGACCAAGTCGAGCTTTCCTTCCGCGTCGAAGAGATGAACGACATCCTCAAGAGCCTCACCGCCGTCGACTGGGGCGACGGTCAGGTCCTGGGCATCGACTATGCCACGCCACAGACCCGTGAAGAGCGCCTGGCCGGCTGCACAGTGCGCCTCTCCGACAAGCGCAGCCTCCAAGACCTCGTCACGAGCCTTCGGGGCCGGCGCGTGACTCTGCATCTGGACCAGGACGAGTCGCGGGTCGGAACCTTGGTGGGCCTGGATCAGGCGCCCGACCGCCAACCTATGGCTTCAGCCCTCGTGTCGCTTCTGCTGGACGAGCCTGACGACGTCCGCGCGTTTGAGTTGGGCCGGGTACAGGGCCTCGAGGTCCTCGACGATCGTGGCGCCGCCGACCTGCGCTTCTTCCTCGAGACCTCGCTTAGCCAGGAGGACTACCGCAGCGTAACGGTCCGGCTCTCGCCCGGCGATCATGACCTCTCCGTCAGCTACATCGCCCCCGCTCCCACATGGCGCGTCAGCTACCGTCTGGTCGCAGAGCCGGACGCGGCCGACACGGCTGGGGCAGCCGGACGAGCACTGGTCCAGGGCTGGGGTATCTTCGACAACCGCCTCGAAGAGGATCTCGACGGTATCGCCCTATCCCTCGTCGCCGGTATGCCGATCTCGTTCATCTATGACCTCTATACGCCGTTCACGCCCGAGCGACCGGTCATCGAGGAGGAGGGACGGGTAGCAGCGGGACCTGTCATGTTTGAGGCACCAGTCGCGGGCGCTGAGCCAGAGGCGGCGCCCCAGGCAAAAATGGTCAGGTCAATGGCGATGGCGGCTCCCGCAAGCGCACGCAGGCGCACGCCGAGGATGGACATCGATGCGATGGAGCATGCCGCCGCCGTGGACACCAAGGGCACGGACCTGGGCGAGCTCTTCCAATACAACATCAACACCCCGGTCACAGTGGGCCGCGGCCACTCAGCCATGGTACCGATCCTCCAGTCCACGCTTCCCTACCGCAAACACCTCATCTACAACGGCCGCAAGATGCCCACCCACCCCGTTGCCACCATACGCCTCGACAACGAGACCGGCCTCACGCTGGAGAAGGGTCCTGTCACGGTTCTCGAGTCCGGCGAGTACGTCGGCGAGGCACTCCTCCCATTCACCGTTATCGGCAGCGAGATTGTGGTGCCCTACGCCGTCGAGCTCGGGGTCAAGATCCAGGAGAAGAGCGGCACACAGCGCGAGGTCCGAGGCATCTCCTTCAAAGACGCCTACCTTCAGTTCGAGGAGTGGGACATCCGGTGGCGCGAGTACCAGATCGACAACGCCACAGCCGACACCGCGGCGGTACTCGTCGAGCACGCGAGGACGTCACGTTACGAGCTCTTCGAGACGGAGGAGCCCACCGAGCGCACTTCGGATCAGCTGCGCTTCGCAGTTTCCGCCGGGCCGCGCGGCGAGACCGTGCTCAGGGTGCGCGAGCGACGTCTGAGACGGCGACAGGAGGAGATACGCAAGCAGTCGTTCGCCGGGCTCCGCGCCTATCTCGATGACGGTCTTCTCACCCCGCGTCAGCTATCCAAGCTATCCAAGTTGCTGGAGATGTGGGAGAGCGTCGCCGAGCAGGAGAAGCATATCGCCGACCTAGGCGCAGAACGGGCCAAGGTGTACCGCGCTCAGGAGCAGATACAGGGCAATATGGGTGCACTGGGCCGCGCTGGGAAGGAGGGCGCCCTACGTGCGCGTTACGTCCAGCAGCTGGAGGCCACCGAGGGCCGACTGCGCACGCTGGACCGCCAGGACGTCGAGGCCAAAGCCGAGATCGAGCGCCTCCAGGGCGAGATTGCGTCTCTTCTCAAACAGCTGTCCTGACGCACGACTCTCGCACGTCTCAGCCGTGCCGGGGAGCGGATCAACCAGCTCCCGCGGGTCCTCGGCCCTATCGAACAGAACCTCCGGCACGCCGTCGCCATAGTGCGGGTGCTTCAGGTCGTCCTGGTGGATCATCACTTGGTCTCGCCCGAACTGCGACATAGCCTCGTTCCGCCCCCCCATCCGCATCCCCCACCATCAGAGGCACCGAACTCCTTTGTCCAGCCCCTCTGGGAACTGGAGCTCCGCCGTCAGGCACTGCCGCGCCGGGTTGCACACCGGCGACGGAGTGTCGGGCGTTGCTCAACACCCCGCCCGTCACTGCAAACGCGTCGAGCGTCGGCGTCGGCGCCACGCCATCCCCCACGAACCCCGCTACATCGGCCTGGTGCTGATCATGTACCGAGAACAGAGCGTTCGGTGGCTTCGCCGATGCGCCCCTCCTTTCCCACTTCACCAAGCCTGCCACTCGCCTCGGCATCCGCATTCCCCGCGAAGTCGTGAGACGCTGTCTCGTGGTGTGTGGTCCATCTGGGTACGCGGTGGATAGCTCCCCTGCTACCCATTCTCCCGCTCTGCACTATCATATCCGTAGATCTGAACACTGGAGCACACGTGATCCATACAGGACTCGTCTCAGTCACCTTCCGAAAGCTCAAACCGCGCGCAATCGCCGACCTGGTCGCCAAGGGCGGCCTCGACGCCATCGAGTGGGGCGGCGACGTCCACGTTCCCCACGGTGATCTTGCCACTGCACGTGTTGTCCGTGCGATGACCGAGAAGGCCGGTCTTGCGATCCCCTCGTATGGCTCCTACTACCGCGTCGGGCACCGAGAACCGGTCGCATTCGAGGTTGTCGTGAACACAGCCCTGGCCCTCGGCGCCCCGATCATCCGCGTGTGGGCGGGGAAGCAGGGATCGGACACCGCTGACGAGGCCTATTGGCGCGCCGTGATCGATGACTCGGTTCACTGCGCAGACCTTGCCGCTGCCGCCGGCCTCAGGATCGCCTACGAGTACCACGGCAACACACTCACCGACACCGACGAGGCTGCCCTGAGGCTCCTCGAGACCGTGGACCATCCCGCCGTCACCACCTACTGGCAACTCCGCGGCCAGGCCGCCGAAGCCGACGACGTCGCCGGGCTCACCGGCATCCTCCCCTGGCTCACCCACATCCACATCCAGGGCTCCCGCCGAACCGAGACAGGAAGCGAACGTGCTCCCCTCTCAGCCACATCCGGCGCTTGGTCCCGCAGGCTTTCGGTGGCCGCTACCGCGCCCGGTGATCACGTGGCAATGCTCGAGTTCGTTGTCGGCGACTCGCCGTCTCAGTTCCTGGCCGACGCCCAAGTCCTCAGCTCCATGGTCAGTGCCCTCTGACTCATCAACTGTCACTCGCGACTCATCACACCGGTATTGCCGATTTGCACAAGGAGGCCACCATGTCTCACCCGAAGCTCACCGCCCAGCTGTACACCATCCGTGACTACACGAAGACCGTCGGCGATTTCCGCACCAGCATGGCCAGAATCGCCGATATCGGCTACACCGCCGTGCAGGTCTCCGGCATCGGCCCAATCCCCCACGAGGAGGTCAAGGCCATCTGCGACGCCAACGGCCTCAAGATCTGCATCACCCACGTCGGCTTCGACTACCTCCAACACGACACCGACGCCGCCGTCGCCCAGCACAAGCTCTGGGACTGCCCCAACGTCGCTGTCGGCAGCATGCCTGGCCCGTACCGCGAAGGTGGGATTGAGACCTACAAGCAGTTCGCAAAGGACGCCACCGAAGTCGGGAAGAAGCTCGCCGACGCCGGCCTCACCTTCAGTTATCACAACCACAGCTTCGAGTTCGTCAAGTTCGGAGAAGGCCTGAGCGCGCCAACGGGTCTCGAGGTCATCTACAGTGAGAGCGATCCGCGCTATCTGAAGGCCGAGATCGATACCTACTGGATCCAGCACGGCGGCGGCGATGTCGTTGCCTGGATCAAGAAGATGGTCGGTCGCATGCCCGTTGTTCACTTCAAGGACATGGTCATGCACGATGGACAACAGACCATGGCCGAGATCGGCGAGGGCAACCTCAACTGGCCTACCATCATCGCGGCATGTGAGGAGGCTGGCGTCGAGTGGTACGCCATCGAACAAGATCGCTGCCTGCGCAACCCGTTCGAGAGTCTCAGGATCAGCTACGATAACCTTCGCGCAATGGGCGTCGAATAGGAGCGCAGCGTACTGCGCCCCGCCAAGCGCACACGGCATCGCCGGGGCCAAGGCCCCACGGACACAGTGACCGGAACCGAGCGTATAGCCGCACCGAGGCCGCCACAGAACCCATCCGGGAGTCAGCCCAGGAGAGACCAGTGCCACTGCTCATCGCCGTTGTTCTAGTCGTAGCCGTCATGCTACTCATCGGCTGGCTCCGGGACCACAAAGTCCTCCAGCGCGCCCGCCGGCTCCAGCAGCAAGCGGAGGCGCTCGGATACGCCTACCTCGAAAAAGGCGACGCGCGCCTGGCCCAAAACGCCGGTCGATTCCTGCTCTTCACGCAGGGTCGCGAGGGTTCGGCGGCTAATTTGCTGCGTCGAGCAACGGAAGCGGGCACCGCGCCCGTTGCCGAGCTTTTCGACTACACCTTCCTGGTTTCCTTCGGACGCTATGATCGCGCCTGGCAGCAGTCTGTGGTCCGGCTCACGGATGCCTCGCTCGACCTGCCGCCCTTCTCGCTCGTCCCTGAGGCAGTCCTCGACGCAATGCTGGAGCACGCCCGCGACCCGGATCTGAGAGAGCGCCTGATCGGGACCGCCGGCATCCGTTTCCGTGACCACCCCCAGTTCGCCAAGCAGATGAGCCTCCAGAGTCCTGATCGCAGGTCCACCCGTGCCCTCTTCGGCGCCGACCTGATCGCCTACCTCGAGGACCGCCCGGATCTCTGCCTGGAAGCCGCCGGCCCAAACCTACTGCTCTACCGCTTCGACACTCTCCTCCCCCCGGAGGACAGCCCTACCTTCCTGGACGAAGCCCTGACCATCCACGCGCTCATCTCCTCCCCCGCTACCGAGGTCGCGTGAAACCTTCCCGATCACCAGTCCCTGAGCCAAAGGAAGCCCCATACATGATACCTACGGGCGCCGTCTCCCTGGGTTGGTCCGGCACGCCGCTACCCGAAGTCTTTGCCCAGCTCACCGATATGGGTGGAACGTGTGTGGAGATCAACGGCAACACGGAACGCCACCACGGCATCCGGCTCGATGCCGACACCATCGCCCAGGTGCGGAACTGGGCCCGTGACGCAGGGCTGACCATCAACAGCCTCAGCAGCTACTGCGACTTCGCCCAGACAGACGCCGCAGCGCTCGACACCGAGATCGAGCGACTGCTGACCACCTGCCGTGCCGCCTCCCAGATGGGCGTGTCGGTCGTCCGAGCCTTCACCGGCGACGTCAAACCAGGCATCACCCTCGCCGCCGTGCGGCCAAACATCGTCGCCGCCTTCAGGGACGCTAGTGCCGAATCAGCAGAGCTCGGCATCTCACTGGGCATCGAGAACCACGGGCGACTCATCAACGATGGGCCGGCCCTCGCGACCCTCGTCGACGACGTCGGCGCCGACAATCTCGGCTTCACCATCGACACCGGCAACTTCGCCTGGGCCGGACACGGTCCGCAACAGGTACGCGCCGACTTCGATGCCGTCCTCACCCGCGCCTTCAATGTCCACATCAAGGACGGCGTCTGGGACGGCGACGGTTTCACCTTCGTCACCGCCGGGGAGGGCGAGCTGCCCCTCGCCTGGCTCATCGGGGCCCTGGTCGATCGCGGCTACACCGGTGCCATCTGCAGCGAGTACGAGGGCGCCGGCGACTTCCGCGCCTGCACCGCAGCGTCCATCGATTACCTCAACTCCCTTCTAGAACGAGCTGTATAGCCCGCCTACAAGGGAGCTGCCGGCCGCGGCTCGGTGTCCGCCGCCGAGCCCCCCCCACACAGTATCGGAGGCTGAACGATGACCCTAGCGAGCGAGGAACCGCCTGAAGTCGCTTCACCGGAACCGACCGGTGGCGAAGAGGTCGTGGAGGAGACGCCGCCTCGGAGGAACCTGGCCCAAGCCCTCCAGATCATCATCGCAGGGGTGATCCTCTTGGGGTCCATCATCTGGTTCATTCTGGACCCGGGCTTTGAGCAGCTCCTGGCAGCTGCGGGGGCTGTGGCTACCCTTGCGGCCGACATCAAGAGCAACGCCTGGGTCAAGTGGGTCGTCTATGCAGGCCTGCTGCTCTTCGCAGCCGGTGCCGTGTACCTGGGGATCAGCGAATGGCTCAATCGGGAGCCCACTGCGCTCACCGTGCGGGTGACCGACGCCGAGGGGCACGCCATCCCGAGCGCGCAGGTCCGGCTCTTCCATGGTGCCGACTACACGAGCAAGGCCACAACCGCCGACGGCACCGCCGTGCTGTTGGTCGATCCCAAGGCAAGTCGCGGCAAACTCATCGTCGAGAGCCTCGAGTATATCGTCCAGGAGCAGGATGTCGGGCTGATCAAGGATGAGACCGTCCACGTGGTACTGCAGCGGGAGGACGGCACTGAGCACATCGCCATCGTGCGGGTACGCGACGCGACCAAGGGTCGTACAGTGCCCAACGCCCAGGTCGAGGTCATCCAAGGCGGCGAGGTCTTCTCAGGGGTCTCGGACGACAGCGGGTTGGCCCGGTTCCTCCTTGACTTTCCCGACGAAACCCTCACTGTCGACCTGACCGTGCGGTATGGTGGTGCCGAGGCAAGTAGCTCCGTCACACTCCGCCGCAACGCCGTGCAGGATGTGCAGGTCGAGACTGAGACTGAGAACATCGAGGCAAGTCCCATTCAGCTTGACCAAGCCTCGGCAGAGGATCGCTCCTACGAGGGCCCGCGGCCCCTTGGCTACGACATCCTCACGTCAGGCGCCTTCGCCAGCAGCACCGAGTTCCACCTCTACTACCTGAACGTCGATGCCGGCGACACAGTCATCGCCGAAGCTGAACCCGGCGACGGCACATGCGTCGCCCTGGAACTCCTGGATCCTGAGAGCATCCGCCTCACCGAGACCCGAGACCGCAGCGGGGCCTGGAACGCCGAGCTCAGGGCTGCCGTTACGGAGACGGGGCGTCACACGCTAGTCGCGAAGGCCTGCGGCCAGGCTTCCGGCGGCTACACCCTCTTCGTCACCCGCGTCCCCGCCGCGCCCTAGAACCGCCGGAGAAAGACACCAAGTAGGAGACATATGAACCCACCGACCATTCGCCTTGCTTTCATCGGCACCGGCGGCTGGGCCAGGCGGTATCACTTCTCCACGCTGGCTCACATCGCCACCGAAGACGCCGTGACCACCGGCGCCCAGCTACTTCTCCGCGGCATTTACAGCCTCGAGCCGGACGTCGCCAGTGCCGTCGCGAACGAGACCGGGTTCCAGCACGTCTACCCCAGCCTCGACGCCCTCATCGAGGACGAGCAGGTCGACGCGATGGCTCTCGCCATCACGCCGACAGCCCTTGTCGAGGTTCTGCCCCGCGTCGTCGCCAAGGGCGTGCCTATCCTCTGCGAGAAGCCCCCCGGCGAGACGACGGCGGCGGCCCAGGCCCTCAGCGACATCGTCACCGTCTCCAACGTCTTGGCCTTCAACCGACGCTTCGCGCCACTCAACAACACGTTCAAGCGCCTCGTCGACGAGCTGGACGACATCTACTACGTCGAGGGCGACTTCTACCGCCACCGTCGCACCGACGAGACCTTCATGATAGGCACGGGCATCCACTGGATCAACTTTATGGAGTACCTGTTCGGACCCATCGATACCGTCCGGACCAGCGCCTTCCGCAACCCCGGCAACGAGACCCTCAACCGCATCGGAGATCTCACGTTCACCTGCGGACTGCGTGGGCAACTCAAGGTCTTCCAGTGCAATGGGGCCCAGCTCGAACGCGTCACCGTCCACAGCAGTGGGCGCACCCTTGTCCTCCACGGCCCCCTCTGGCAAGATCCGGGCCACATCACGATTCACGAGGGCGCCAAGGTCACCCACATAGACCCGGAACGCGACAGTCCACTACCGGAAATCGAGCGTCTGGGTATCGTTGGTGAGTACCGAGAGCTTCTCACACGCGGTTGCCACGGCCTCCCAACCAGGTCTACCTTCCAGAACGCCGTCAACTCGATGCGCATCGCAGAGGCCATGGAGTTCGCGGCCGCGAGTGACGAGTGATGAGTCGGGTCACGCATTCGCCCCTGTCCCGCCGGACTCAAGGCCATAGACTCAAGGCGTGGCACGCACAGCCCAACGACCACCAAGTCAAACACGTCACTCACCACTTGTCACTCATGACTCCCCCAACATGGATACCCCGATGCTGACCAGATCTATCTCTCCCTCCCCCGACCTTCCCGCCGCCCGTGCCCGCCTCCTGGCCGTGGTCCGCACTTGGTCCCGCGCCTGCATCACCCGCTACCGCGATGCTCCCGCCACCGACATCCACGACCAAGGCACGTACACCACGGGTTGGGAGCCCTACGTCCGCGCCACCGGCGATCCAGTCGTGCTCGCCTTCCTCCGGGCAACCCGCGACCGCATCCGCGACCACTTCGCCGCCACGGACCAGTGGCACCACGGGTACTGGCGTCGGCACGAGGCACACCACGGCACCGAGCACTTCGGGCTCTTCCTGGCCATGCTTCACCGGCTGGACCCCGATGACGCGGAGACTCAGCGCCAGTTACTCGACGCCGCCGAACACATCGGGAACTGGGTGGACGGCATCCCTGCGTGGTTCGACCCCGACACCGGTCTCTTCCGATCGATGTACCTGGGCACCGAGGAGGTCCGAGGCGGCCCCGGCGCCGGTCTCAACGTTCCCGACCACCTGCGTCTGGCAGATCTTGCCCTCCTCGGGCACACCATCAGCAAGGACCTCCGCTACTTGCGGCTCGCCGACACCCACGCTCGCCTCTGGGCGAGCGCCATCGCCGGCCGCGAGCAGCTACCCATCGGGTTAGCCCCGACCGGCCCCGTCTCGACGCTGACCGGCGAGACGGAGGCGTCCTACCGCAGCTTCGTGGGCATGGCCGGCCTGCTTAACGATGAAGTAGACCGCGCGGAGAACCTGCTGGCCTCCAACGGCGCTGGCGTCTTCTTGGAGCTCTGGCGGCGCACGGGAGCCCCCGTCTACCTCGCAGCCCTCCGCCGGCTCCTAGACGTCCTTGTGACCCAGGTGGGCGATCCCGATGCAGGCGCCGCTGCCGACGCCATCCGATCCTACCGCTTGACCACAGGCGACACGCGCTACGACACCCAGCTCATCGGCGTCCACGAGGCCAACGCAGCTCGCCGCGATCCGTTCGCGGTCCGCGAGCTGGCCATCGAGCCCGACATCCGCCGAACCCAGCGTCCACGCGGCATCGGCAAGCGCAGCGACAAACCCAACTGGTTCGAGGACGGCAAGGACCGCTGCCACAACCCCATCACCCTCGCCTTCGTCGCCAATCTCACTGGGGACGAGCGTCTGGCAATCCGCGCACTCGATCTCGCCCGCACTCACCTGACCCTCGCCATCGAGGCGATGCCCGACGGACGCCACCACGGCTGCGCCGCCAACACTGTCAGCGCCATCGCCCGTGGCCACGGCCGCGACAACGGGGCCGGCGTTCTCACCGCCGTTGGCCTCTAGCGTCCTCGCGACTCCGCCCGATTCCGGCATCGGACTTCTGACAACCTGCCCGTTCTGGGTATAATGCCAACCACCCAATCCCTGAGCGCCGCGCACTGAGCCCCGGAAGGAGTTTGCCTTGCTCCCTTGGTTAGGTCAACATCTGATGCAGTTCTACGGGCCCTTCCGGCTCTTCAACTCCTACCTGTTCCTGGGCGGCATCGGCACCGCCATCGCCGCGCTGGCGACGCTGCTGACCCTGCCCCGGCTCTGGCAGTATCTGCCCCACGACCGTGGCCGTGAACACGCGATCAACGCCGAGCAGGCCAGGGGCAAGCCTGTCGCCGCAGGCGTCATCTTCGTCCCCATCTTTGTCATAGTGGCCCTACTGGTGCTGCCCTTCGAGTGGCGCTACCTCGGGATCCTGGTCTGCGTCCTACTCTCTTGTGTCGAAGGCTACCTCGATGACCGAGGCAAGGGATGGAGCGAGTATGCGCTCGGCGTGGTGGACTTGGTCATCTGCGGCATTGCCGCCATCACGCTCTGCCAGTTCCAGAACTTCGAGATATGGCTCCCCCTCCTCAAGGCGCCGCTCACGGTCACGCCCTGGATCTACATCCCGCTCGCGACAGCCGTCCTATGGCTGATGATCAACGCAACCAACTGCACAGACGGCGTGGACGGCCTGTCGGCCAGCCTGGCAATCCTGGCTTTCATCTACCTCGGCGGCATCCTCTACGGCATCGTCGGACACACAGACATCTCGCGCTACCTGTTGGTTCCCCACTACGTCGACGGCGCCGACTGGGCGCTGATGGCCTTCGCGATGGTGGGCTGCCTGGCCGGCTACCTGTGGCACAACAGCTTGCCCAGCGCCGTGCTGATGGGTGACGCTGGGTCACGGCCGATGGGTCTCCTCATCGGTATCCTCGTGCTGGCAGCCGGCAACCCCTTCCTCATCTTTGTGGTGGCCGGCATCGTGCTGGTCAACGGTGCCACGGGCATGCTCAAGGTTGCTCTGCTCAGGTTCCTCAAGATCAAGATCTTCAAGAGCGTCCGCTACCCGCTCCACGATCATCTTCGCCACACTCTTGGATGGTCCAACACGCAGGTCCTCGTCCGCTTTGTGCTCCTCCAGGCCGTCGGAACGCCGATCCTGCTGATCTTGCTCTTCAAGGTGAGGTAGGAGGTCACGCGTGGTCAAGAGACGCAGGGTGAAGGCCAAACCGCAAGTGATCGTGGTCGGGGCCGGAGTCTCAGGACTCACGGCCGCTGCCTATCTGGGGCGCAGAGGCTACGCTGTCACCGTCTTCGAGCAATTCAATGAGGTGGGCGGCGTGACCGCTACCCTGGAGCAGAATGGCTTCCGCTGGGATCTTGGCCCGCTGCTTCTGGAGGGCTTTGCTCCGGATGAACGTGCGGGACGTATCCTGTCTGATCTAGGCATCGCGGAGCACGTACCCCTTCTGATCAACGACCGGCTCTACGCCTTCCCGGACTTCGACCTCCGCAAACCCGATGCCTATGGTGGCCCCCTCTGGCGTCGAGAGCGACTCAAGCAGCTCTTCCCGTCAGAGAAGCAGGGCATCGAAGACTACTACCGCTTCTACAACCGCGTGATGAACGCCCTGACCCTCAACACCCGGGCCGAGCTGGCCCGCGGCCCCATCAGGGCATGGCTCAAGCTGCGCTTGCTCCTCGCCTTCGGTCGCATCAAGGACAAGGTTGACTGGTCGGCAGCCCAGCTGATGGACGACTTCTTCGTCGACCCGCGACTCAAGGCCATCTTCACCTCGATCCTGGCCGACCTGGTCGTCCCGCCTAGCCGATTCCCCGCTCTGGGGATTCCCAGCCTCAATACCGAGAACGCCTTCGATCTGCGCATACCGCGGCGCCAGAGCAGCGCGGGGAAGCGTCCCAGCTACCACTTCATCAAGGGCGGCTGTGGCACGCTGGTGGAGGCCCTGGCGGACGTGGTGAGAGCCAACGGCGGGCAGATCTACACCAGCACGGCGATTGACCGAATCCTCGTCGACGCAGATCGGGTCACCGGCGTCGTCGCCGCCAGTGGCCAGACAGTCACCTCAGACATCGTCGTCGCAACGGGCGGTGCCAGGAGAATCTTCCTCGAGGCAGTGGGGCGTCAGTACTTGCCCCTGGAACTTGCCTACCAGGTGGACGAGCTTCCCCTGATGGAGTCCGTCCTGATGGTTCATCTAGGCGTGGATCTCGACCCCAGAGAGTACCAGCCGGACGCGCTCTGCTACTACTACGGCACCTACGACATCGAGGGCAGCGTCAACGCGTGCCGTAAGGGACAGTACCACGAGGGCAACGACGGCTTCGTGCTCTACGTGCCCACAGCCCACTCACCAGAGATGGCCCCTGCCGGCCAACATGCCTTGACGGCCTACACGATCGCCCCTAACGTGCTCGACAAAGGGGATTGGGTGACAAGGCGCGATGAACTGGCAGGCAAACTCATCGACCAGGTCGAGAAAGTGATCCCTGCCATCCGAGATCACATCATCACCCAGGTGGTCCTCACCCCACCGGACTTCGCCGCGCGAACACACCTGCAACACCACGCCTTCGGAGGGAGAGTCCCTGTGATGGGATCTGAGGGTCCCGGCTACGAGACGCCTATCGCCGGACTTTGGTTCGTGGGGGCTCAGAGCAAGAGCGGCGGCGGTGTCCAGAACGCGATGGTCGGGGCCCGCGAAGCAGCGCTGAGCATCGCGCACCGGCGGCGGCACAGGCGTCGCCGTAGGGCCCGATAGCGCGGCCCAAGGGAGAGATTGGGATGCGAATGACGCGGCTCTTCGGGATGACGTCCCGTGAGGCACCCTCAGAAGCCCAGGTCGTAAGCCACCAGCTCCTCTCGAGAGCAGGCTTTGTCCGGCAGCACGCTGCCGGCATCTTCAGTGCACTACCTCTCGGCCACCGGGCGCTGGCCAAGATCGAGGCGATTGTTCGGGAGGAGATGGACGGGATAGGCGGGCAGGAGCTCAAGATGCCCGTCGTCAACCCGGCCGAACTGTGGCGCGAGACAGAGCGATGGGACAGCGTCGGCGCCGAGCTGACCCGCCTCCGTGACCGCACGGGCCGCGATCTCGTCCTGGCAATGACCCACGAAGAGACGCTCACAGACCTCGTGCGCACCGAGGTCCAGTCCTACCGACAGCTCCCGATGCTGGTCTACCACATCCAGACCAAGTGGCGCGACGACCCGCGCCCGCGCGCCGGTCTGATCCGAGTGCGCGAGTTCACGATGAAGGACAGCTACAGTCTGGATGCGGACGAGGAGGGCCTCGATGTGCAGTACAGGGCCCACTACCAGGCCTACTTCAACATCTACCATCGCTGCGGCCTGAACCCCATCGCCGTTGGGTCAGACTCCGGGATGATGGGCGGGAGCATGGCCCACGAGTTCATGGCACTCACCCCGGTTGGGGAGGACACGCTCTTGATCTGCGACGGCTGTGGCTACGCGGCCAACCGCCAGATCGCCCGGTTCCGCAAGCCGCCTGCGGCCCCGGAAACGCAACGGGAGCTCACCAAGGTCGCGACGCCAGGCGTATCAACCATCGAAGCCCTCGCCGACTTCCTGGACATCCCCGTTTCCAGGTGCGCCAAGGCGGTATTCATGGTCGCCACACAGACAGGCACTGAGGGAGAGTCCAGGAGATTCGTCTTCGCCGTCGTCCGTGGGGATTGCACGGTCAACGAGACCAAGCTGGCCAATGCTGTGGGCACCAGGGATCTGAGGCCCGCCACCGAGGAGGAGATTCGCGCCATCGGTGCCGAGCCGGGCTACGGCTCTCCGATCGGCGTCTGCGGATGCACCATCGTGGTAGACGACGCAGTCGCCGACGCGCCGAATCTGGTGTCCGGCGCCAACGAGCCTGACCACCACTTGCTCAACGTCAACGTGGGCCGGGACTTCACCCCGGACTTGGTCGCCGACATCGCGGCGGCCGGAGACGGTGATGCCTGCCCCCATTGCGGCAGCCCGATGCGCGCCGAGCGCGGCGTCGAGGTGGGCAACATCTTCAAGCTGGGGTCGCGATACAGCGCCGCGATGAACGCCACCTATGCCGACGCCGACGGCACCGATCACCCGGTTATCATGGGCTCATACGGGATCGGAATCGGCCGCCTGCTTGCCTGCGTCGCCGAGGCCCACAACGATGACCTCGGGCTGATCTGGCCGGCCAGTGTCGCCCCGTACCACGTCCAACTCGTCACGCTCGGCCCACCGGGCAGCGATGCACGCGTGGCCGCGGATCGACTCTACGGCGATCTCGTCTCGGCAGGTGTCCAGGTCCTGTACGATGATCGAGACAGAAGCCCCGGGATCAAGTTCAACGATGCCGACCTGATCGGCCTACCCCTGCGTATCACCATCGCCCGGCGTGGTCTTGCCCAGGGCAACGCAGAGTTCAAACTGCGCACGAAGCGCGACCGCGAGTACGTCATGCTGGAGGATGCCGTCACTGAGGCAGAATCGCGCATCGCGCAGTTGCTGGCTGAGGATGACGCCAAAGCCGAGCCCGTGGCCTTCAAGCCCTAGCGGGGGGGGCACGGCACGGCGCTACACTAGGAGGATACCGATGGACGCACTGGAAGCCCTGTTCACGCGGAGAAGCATCCGCAAGTACACCACGGACCCCGTCGACGAGTCCGACCTCAAGACGATCCTCGAGGCCGGTATGAACGCGCCGTCTGCCAACAACCAGCAGCCCTGGAGCTTCGTCGTGGTCAGCGACCGGGCCAAGCTGGACGCCATCATGCGCATCCACCCGTACTCACGGATGCTCGCGCAGGCCCCGCTGGCCGTCGTGGTCTGCGGCGACACATCCATCTCGCCCCACTACTGGCAGCAGGACTGCGCAGCCGCCATCGAGAACATGCTGCTGGCCTCCCGCGCACTCGGATTGGGGACAGTCTGGCTGGGCGTCTATCCAGCCAAGGACCGGGTCGAGGGGATTCGGGACCTTCTCGGGGTACCGGCAGGGATCGAGCCAATGGCCATCATCGCCCTGGGCCATCCCGCGGTCGAGGCCGACCGCGTCGACCGGTACCAGACATCGCGCGTGCACCGAGACGCCTGGTAGCCCATAGCGACCTCAGGACGGATTTATGGCCGGATCCAGCGGCCGCCGCATCTCGGTGCGGCGGAATGATTCCATGTAGCGCATTGCCTGTAGGCCCGGCAGGTGCTCGTCCAGGGCGGGCAGGTTCTCAGTCTTGGTGTCCTTGTGTGGATGCGTGGTGTGGAGTGCGTGGGCCAGCGTGGCAGCTACACTAGCGGGGTCGCCTTGCTCGGTCTGCACCACCAGACGCCCCAGCTGAAAGACGGACGTCTGGTATGCCAGCCACCCGGCGGCACCGTCGGCGAGCGTCACCTCGATCGACGCCAGACTACCGGCGTTGCGCAGGGACTCGTACTCATCCAACCAGGACGGCGCGCTGCGCCGGCGCTGCAGCAGCTCGAGCGCACGGGACTCATCGCCGTGGACGACGTCGTACGCCGGCACGCTTGCCTTTGGCGCGCCGGGTGGGCGTCGCAGGATGAGCAGTTCCCGCACCTCCTCAAACCCCAGACGCACAAATAGAGTGTGTGCCGGCACGTTGCCGCAGATGACCTCGAGTATGATATACGAGGCCCCCACGTTATAGGACTGCTCGATCAGGTGCGACATCATCGCGTGGCCGGCCCCCAAGTGCCGACCATCGGGCACCACACCGAGGCGCGTGATCCAGGTGTGGCTGGGCCGCACTCCCAGCATCGCCAGGCCCAACGTCTTGTCCCCTGTCCTGGCAACCACCGATCGCGTCAGGTCCAGGTCGTAGTTGTCGATGTACTCCTGCAGACGCGCCGGGTTCATCGGCATCGGCACGATATAGTCGATTCGCGTCTGATTGTAGATGTCGGTGAGCTCGGCAACGGTGTAAGCGTCGGCCGGGATCAAGTCGCAGCGCGGCCTTCGGGCAGCGCGCGAGGGAGAGGGTGAGTCGGCGTTGGTGCGCTGCATCAATGCGTGGATCCTCCGTCCTCGGGTCGTGTGGAGCCATACTCCGCGAGCAAATCCCGTATCTGGTCGGCGAACCGCCGAGCGCTGATGGGTTTTGAGAAGTACCCATCGCAACCATAGGCCGCAGCCATCTCAGCCGCGACATCCCGTGGCCACGCCGTCACCGCCACCAGAGGCGTGTCGGCCAGAAACGTCGATCCTTTGATCAGACCGGCGACGGTCTGACCATCCATATCGGGCAGGCCCATGTCAAGAAGGATGAGATCGGGCTTGGCCGACAGCGCGATGCGCAATCCGGACTCACCGTCAGGAGCGGCCACTACCTCAAAGCCGCCGTGCTCAAGCACGCGTTGAATCAGACGTCGCTGATGCGCGTCGTCCTCCATGATCAGTATCTTGGTCATATCGCCTCCCTCCCCGCAAAGTGCGCGTCTACCTTCTCCAACAGCTCACGCACCTGTATTGGCTTTGCCAAGTAGTCGTCGCATCCGCTGCTCAAGAACCGCTCTCTGTCGCCGGGCATAGCAGATGCTGTGAGAGCTACGATCCAGATGTCAGACAGGCTGGGCTCGGCCTTGATTTTTGCGGCGACATCCATGCCATCCAGCGCGCCTGGCAGAGAGATATCCAACAGAAGTAGCTGGGGATGGTGCTCCACAGCCATGGCCCAGCCTGCCTCGCCGTCCTCCGCCAGTAGCACATCGTAGCCGCGCGACGCGAGTATCTTCTCCACGAGCCGCCGGTTGTGATAGTGATCCTCGACATAGAGCACAGTATGTGCCACAATCACCTCGTCAACAATGCCTGCACGTGGGTCAGGAAACTGCTGCGATCCAGCACCGACTTGGACCAGATCGAATCCACATTGGATGCCAGTCGGGCGCGCAGGTCGGCGCCCATATCGTCCATTGCGGTGACCACGACGATGGGGGTGTCCTCGGTCGCCGCTCGGGTGCGCAGCAGGGCCAGAAGTCTCTCCCCACCGATGTCGGGCAGCACCAGGTCAAGGACGATCAGACCGACCGGTGTCTGCTCAACCACTGCCAGAGCTTCAGACCCCGAGTGCGTCTCCAACACGCGGACCCCGGGAAGGGTCTCCAACAGACGGCGGAGAAGCCTGGCCTCCGGCTCGTAGTCATCAACGACCAGTACCGAATCCCGTACCTGCGCCCCGAACGCGTGGGGGGGCTGCGCCACCCCGCTTTCCGCCGCAGACGCGATGGGCGCCTCCTCGACCAGGCCCACGACGTGATCTGCCAGCTCGCTGGCACTGAAGCTACCTTTCTGCCACACGGACTCCGCGTAGGCGTCCAGGCGGTCTCGCTCAGGCTGCGTCAGAGTCTTGGCAGACACGATGACGACAGGGATGCGTCGCGTGGCGGGATCGGACTTGATGGCATCCAGCACCGCGAACCCATCGAGCTCGGGCATCATCAGGTCCAGGAGGACGACGTCTGGACGTCGCTGGCGCACCAGATCCAGGCCATCGCGACTCGAGTTGGCCTCGAAGACCCTGTACTGTCGGTGGGTCTTGAGGAAACGGCGCATCAGCCGGCTGTCGTACGGGTTGTCGTCGATGATCGCGACACTCGTGATCCGCTCATCCAACTCCTCCAACGTGGTCGCGAGGCCCTCGGCGGGCCGCATCGCCTGCCGAGACTTGACCGATAGGTTGAGGATGTAGCGGTCCTCCAATGCATACTTCTCGGCGCTGAAGGTGTGCCCGGAGCAGTTGACCACGACACGCTCGCCTTCGCCGATGTGACCGAGTTCGACGAGTCTATCGAGACCGGCAAAGGCCACGCTCGACGCCGGCTCCATTGAGAGACCCTCACTTCGGGCCACGCGGCGCATTGCGCGAAATGCCTCGCCATCGCTCACCGACACCATGGCACCACCATCACGGTCCGTCGCGCGCTTCAGTATAGTGTACGCCAAGCCGGGATCGCCCGTCGCCAGGACGGTTATCAGGCTGTCCGGTTGATCGACGGGCTGGGCCTCATCCAGGCCCGCCTCCCACGCCCGGACCATGGGGCAGCATCCCTCCGTCTGGATCACACCGATCTTTGGTACCCGGTCGATGAGGCCGGCCGCGTACAGCTCCCCAAAGCCCTTGAGAACCCCCAGAGGACCGATGCCTCCGGATACGGCCTGAACATACCAGTCCGGCGCCACCCACGGCGAGTGTGCAACCCCTCGCCCCGTGGGCGTCCGATCCGCGCCAATCCGTCGTGTGAGCTGCTCGGCGATCTCGAATGCCACGGTCTTCATGGATTCCTTGCACGGGATCGCCTTGGCGCCGCCATCGAGATGGAGTCCGCGGCGCTGGGCGAATCGCGCCGCCACGCCCTTGGCCTGGTCGTACGTGCCGCTCACCTTGATGACCTCGGCGTCATAGAGCGCCAGCTCCCGCATCTTCTCTGCGGGCACACTGCTGGTCACAAATGCCCACAGCTTGATGCCCGCGCGTGCACAGTAGGCGGCGTACGCCGCTGCGGCGTTCCCAGTCGACGCGAGGACCACGTCGCGGACGCCGTTCGCCTTCAGCGCGCTGACAGCCGAGGCAGCCTGCCTGTCCTTGAATGAACCGGTCGACTGCTGACGCTCGTCCTTGATCCAGACCTCGGGACCTCCGAGATCGCGTTCAGTAGCCGTCGTCCGAATTAGCGGCGTCCAACCCTCACCGAGGGAGACCGGCTCCCACCCCGCAGCGTACGGGAGCAGCTCCTCGTAGCGCCACAGGTCGGCCTCCCGACCACCCAGGCGCCGGAGCCAATCCGAAGGTAGGCCAGCGACATCGTAGAGCGCATCCAGCCACGGGCTCCCACAGGCGACACAGGTAGACTGGTATGGATCGGGCGCCATCCGCTCGCCACAGGCCAGACACCGCACACCGCTCAACAAGCTGGGCATCGTGCTACATCCCTTGGATCAGCGGGGCAACGTCGCCCGCATCATCGGCACCGGCAGCATCACCCGCGCCGACAGGTAGCAGAATCGTGAACGTGCTGCCCACGCCGACCTCGCTGACCACCGTCAGATCGCCGCCGTGCATCTCCACCAGATGCTTCGAAATCGCGAGTCCCAGTCCGGAGCCCTCCGCTCGTCGCGTGCTGCTGCCGTCAACTTGGCGGAATCTCTGGAAGAGCTTCGGGATGTCTTCTTTCGCGATGCCGACGCCGGAATCTTGTACGTCGATCACGACGCTATCCCGCTCACCGTCATACTCAGCGCTCAGGCTCACCTCGCCCTTGTCGGTGAACTTGATCGCGTTGGACACCAGATTGTTGAGCACCTGTGCGAACCGCATGGGGTCGACCGTGATGGTCGGGAGGTCGGTCGGAGCCGCGACCGTGAGCGTCACCGGCTTGGGGTCCTTCAGCAACAGCCCCTGGTTGTGACTCGTCGCCTGCTCGAGTGCCTGCAGAACGTCGACCGGCGCCGTCGTGATCTGCATACGACCGGCCTCGATCTTCGTGAGATCAAGGATGTCGTTGATCAGTTTGAGCAGGTGTTGTCCATTCTCGAAGATAGCCGTCACATCCTCGTGCATCTCCGCGTTTAGCTCGCCATCGATGCCCATCAGCATCACCTCAGCATAGCCCAAGATCGAGTTGAGAGGTGTACGCAGCTCGTGGCTCATGTTGGCCAAGAACTCACTCTTCAGTCTGTCGACCTCGCGGAGACGTTCCGCCGCGAGCTCTATTGCCTCGAAGGAACGGGCGTTCTGCAGCGCGATGGCGATCTGCCCGGCCAACGTCCTCAGGGCATCGACCTCATTCTGGCCAAAGCGGCCCGGCTGGTCGTCCTGTACGTCCAGCACCCCCACGAGCTGGTCACCGACCAGCAGTGGAATCGCCACCTCCGATCGGGTATCCGGCAGCAGCGGGTTAGGCATATACGATGCGCTGAGGGTGACATCGTCGACAACAACAGTCTCCTGGGTCCGGGCTGCCAGCGCCACCAGGCTCGGCTCGCGGTCCAGCCGAATCCCGTGGCCGCGTTGACGCATGATGCGTCCTGCTTCTCCGGATCCCACCTGCATCACGAGCTGATTTCGCTCCACATCCAAAGTGTAGACGTGCAGGTGGTAAACGGAGAAGCGTTCCTGGACGAGCGGAACGACGGCCTCCAGCAGGGCCGTGGGGTCCAGGATCGCGTTGACCTGTGCCGACACGTCCGCCGCCGTCCGCAGCTGAACGGTAAACCGCCGCAGCGCCGCCTCCGCTTGGATGCGTCCGGTGATATCGCGCACGATCGTGGCAGCGCTCACCGGGCGGCCCTGTTCGCCCATCACGGAGAAGAAGGTGAGCGACGCATCAAACTGGGTACCATCCTGCCTCACCTGCGTCACCTCGCCCTGCCAGCCGTCCCCACCGGCGGCCGGCAGCACCTCCATCAGCAGCATCGTGACGTCGGGCTGCGTCCACAGATCGGTCAGGGGCCGGCCCACGATCCCGGCCGGGCCCACCACGTAGCCAAACAGCTGCGCGGCCGCAGGGTTGGCGTAGGTCACCTGACCGGCGAAGTCAGTCATCATGATCGCGTCCACCGCGTTCTCAGCCAGAGCGCGGAATCGCGCGATCTCCAGGCGATCCTGCTTGCGTTCGGTGATGTCGCGCGTGATAGATACGATCCCTCGGGGCACTCCGTCCTCGTCCCACAACAGTGCGGCGGTATACTCGGCATCGAAGAACGACCCATCCTGGCGTACCATCGTGTACTCGGCCACGGAGCCGCGTCCGGACTCAATGGTCTGGCGCAGGTCCCCAGAGAGACGCGACCAGCTCGACCTGGCCACCAGCTCCATCGTACTTCGGCCCACAAGGTCGTCGTGGCCGCTATACCCAAAGAGCCGTACGGCCGATTCGTTGACATCCTCGATCTTGCCCATCACATCCGTGACCAGCACCCCCTCAGTCATCGCGTCAAAGACCGCGCGAACCGTGCCGACGGCGTCGCGAAGCTCCTCCTGGGTGGTCCTCTGCTCATCGAACAGCAATGCGCTATAGAGGGCGTTGGCCAACTGGCCCGACAATGTCGTGAAGACGTCCACGTCGGCCTCGCCGAACGCGTCCATCCGATCCGACTGGACGTCAAAGACACCCAGCACCTGATCTCCGATCACGATCGGCACGGCGACCTCGGACCGAGTCTCGGGCAAGAGCAGGTTCGGAAGGAAGTCGGGTGACGAAGCCACATCATTGACGACGCTCGGAGATCGGCTCCGCGCCGCGCGTGCCACGAGGCTGTGGGGATGATCCATCGAGATACTGTGGCCCTGACGGACCATCATCGCACCGATTCGCCCATAGCCACTGCGCAAGACCAGCGCGCCGTCCTGGAGGACATAGACGTGGGCGTGGTAGAGACCAAACCGCTCCTTCAGCAGGGGAATCACGGTCGCCAGCAGTCGGTCAGGATCCAGGATCGCGCCAACCTGCTCGGAGATTTCGGCGGCCGTGCTCAGGCGCACTGTGTAACGGTCACGCGCCTCCTGCGCACGTATCCGCTCGCCAATGTCGTGCGCGAAGATGCAGGCCAGCTCCTCGTCGGCATAGGCCAGGAAGCTGATTGTCTCCTCAACCGGGACACGGCGTCCGGACTTGGCGAGATAGTAAGTCTCTCGCACCAGATGCTCCGCAGCCGCCAACGTTCCCCACTGCTCGCGCCAGTCCGCCGGTGTTGCGTCGGACATCACCTCGGTGATGTCCCCCAGCGCCAGCAGTTCCGAGCTCGTGTAGCCCAGAAGCTCGCAGGCTGTGTCGTTGGCCGACCGCAGCGTTCCGTCCGACCGTATCCAGAGCATCGCCACGGGTGCCCGCTGCACCGAGAACTGCGTCAAGCTCAGCTCGTCGCGCAGACGCGCCCGGACCAGAGGGCCGGCAGATTGCTCTGCCAGCGTGCGCACAGCAAACCGCACGCGCGAGTCTGGTACCGCGTCGCCCATCAACGCAAGCAGCACACCCAGGCGCTCGTTGCCGGACACCACTGGTTCTGCAAGCAGCGTCGAGAGACCGTGGTCAATCAGCCAGGCAGCCGCCTCGGGTGGCGTGGCGGGATCACTGGCTGTCCAGAGCGCGGCCATGTCCAGGTCCACGAGGGCCGACGCCGCACCGTCACCGACACCAAACTGGGCGCCGACCTGAAGTGCCGCCGGCAGCCTTCCATGCGCCGGCGCCACCGCAACGACGGTCGTCAGCGCAGCGGCTTGGTCGTCTGTCTCAAGAGCCAGACACAGACCTGCGCCGGGCAGGAGCGCCGCCTGCGCCGCTACAGCCTGCAGCACGCCGCGCTGGGCCTGGGGCCGACCCAGCGCGCGGCTGACCGCGTACCGAACCTCGCTCTGGTACAGACTCTCCTCGACACGCTCGATGAACCGTGCGTTCTGAAGCGCGGTGGCGATTTGGCCGGCGAGCCCGAAGTACACGCCCACGTGCAGTGCCGGGAAGGCCTCGGGCTCGGAGTGCTGGATGTCGAATACGCCGAGAACGGCATCGCCCACCAGCATCGGTAGGGCCAACTCAGATCGCGTCTCGGGTAGTAGTGGGTTGGGCAGATGATCTTGCCGCTGCGTGACGTCGTTGACGACGATCGGCGCTCGATCCCGCGCCGCCCGGGCCACCAGGCTCCGTTCAACGTCAAGAGGAATGCTATGGCCCCGAGCCAGCATCTGGCGACCCGGCTCTCCATACCCCGCGCGTAGCCGCAGCACCCGCTCGCCGAGGTCCAGCGTGTAGACGTGGACGTAGTAGAGGCCGAAGCCGTCGCGCAGGAGGGGGATCACCGTGTTGAGCAGAAGATCGGGGTCCAGGATCGCGTTGACCTGACCGGTGATCTCCGAGGAGATACGAAGCAGTTGCGCTAGCGAGACATCGTCTCCTCCAGTGGCGGCTGAGGTGCCCGGCGGCACGCTGCTGGCAGCACTGAGGGGGTCAGGTTGTGAGGGGAGGTCGGCGATGGGTTGGTCGGTCATGGAACCCTCTGTCTAGATCAGTTCTGGAGAAGGAAAATGTACTCGTGCTTGAAGACGTAGAAGCCCGCCACCAGCGCGCGGTACCGCCAGAGCGCCTGCTGATCCCGCTTGGCTCGCGTGCCGTTGAGATTCTTCACCACGATACTCTTTAGGGCCAGTCCTTGCGCCATGGCAGCCTGCATCACATAGAAACCCAGGGGTACCCACGAGCCCGCCTCGTACTTGTCGCCGATCACGATGGCAAGAAACCGGCCCGGCTCCAGCACGCCACGAACGTGCGCGATCACGGAGCTGAATCGTTCGACAAAGGCATCCACACTGGAGGCATTCGAGAGGTCATCCGGTGCATCGCTGAACCGGATGATGTCGTGATAGGGAGGGTGCAGAATTGCCATCTGAACCCGGTCCAGGCCGTGTTGCTCCAGGCGGGCATCCAGGTCAAGCACTGCACTGTCCCCAACGATGACCTGCGTTGTCACGTCATAGGGATTCGGTTCGGCACCAACCACTTCCGCCGATCTCGCTGCAGTGTCCGGATTCAGCTCGACGCCCAGCCCGTTCCTTCCCAGGCGCCGGCACTCGATCAGCGTAGTGCCGCTGCCCGAGAAGGGGTCCAAGACCCAGTCGCCGGCCTTGGTGTACCGCAGCATCAGCTGGTGCGGTATCTGCGGGATGAAGTTCCCCCAATACCACGCGCCATGAGACCCATGCCGGTCACGACGATCCATCATCCACAGGCTGTCGGTGAGGATCTCGTCGTACTCCTTCCACCGGTTGAGGTTGATATCATTCACAGCCGTGGTCCGCACATCGGTGACGCCGCGCTGGAGCCGTGTGAGGTAGTAGTGGGCGCGCGCAGTGGTCTGGGCCTCGAGAATCTGTTCGAGCTCCGCCCGGAGGACATCCCGGCGCAGGATAGGCCCATCGCCGTCGCCCGGCCCAGAGCTTCCGGTCGGCGGATCGGTGAGGGGGACGCGGTCGAGGTGGCGCTGCAGGTCGGCCACGCGGGCCCTGACCTGTGTCAGGCTGCCCTCGTCAAGACAGCGGCCAAGCTCACCGAGAAACGTCGGTGCGTCGATGCGGATGTATGTGGCCTCGATGTGCGCAACCATGTACCGTTTTATAACCTACTTCTCCCGGCGGTCAACCTGCC